>OFLO01000063.1_pt1 | contig 73124 bp, 67 predicted proteins | sample 1540831 | NCBI WGS metagenome assembly OFLO01 (sample SAMEA4413049, study PRJEB24355) | metagenome | biome: human; feature: gut; material: faeces | place: United Kingdom | collected 2010 | reverse complement strand
TTAGCTCAGTTGGTTAGAGCTAACGGCTCATAACCGTTCGGTCGCAGGTTCGAGTCCTGCAAGGTCCATATAATTTTGGAGGAATACCCAAGTCCGGCTGAAGGGATCGGTCTTGAAAACCGACAGGGGCTTAACGGCTCGCGGGGGTTCGAATCCCTCTTCCTCCGTTTTACTAATGGTCTCGTAGTGTAGCGGTTAACACGCCTGCCTGTCACGCAGGAGATCGCGGGTTCGATTCCCGTCGAGACCGCCATTTAATTTTATAATTAATAGCGATTTACCTATAATAATGGAGGAATACCCAAGTCCGGCTGAAGGGATCGGTCTTGAAAACCGACAGGGCCTTAACGGGCCGCGGGGGTTCGAATCCCTCTTCCTCCGCCATTATTTTTTATTATCGCGGGATGGAGCAGTTCGGTAGCTCGTCGGGCTCATAACCCGAAGGTCGGTGGTTCAAATCCGCCTCCCGCAATATTTTATAGGTCTCGTAGTGTAGCGGTTAACACGCCTGCCTGTCACGCAGGAGATCGCGGGTTCGATTCCCGTCGAGACCGCCATCATTACATTTTTATTATGGTTCAGTAGCTCAGTTGGTAGAGCAATGGATTGAAGCTCCATGTGTCGGCAGTTCGACTCTGTCCTGAACCATTTCTTAGCCGGCCTAGCTCAATTGGTAGAGCAACTGACTTGTAATCAGTAGGTTGGGGGTTCAAGTCCTCTGGCCGGCACCATTTATGGAGGGGTAGCGAAGTGGCTAAACGCGGCGGACTGTAAATCCGCTCCTTCGGGTTCGGCAGTTCGAATCTGCCCCCCTCCATTTATTATTTTTAATAGGGGCATAGTTCAACGGTAGAATAGAGGTCTCCAAAACCTTTGGTGTGGGTTCGATTCCTACTGCCCCTGCCATGGCGGCTGTGGTGAAGTGGTTAACACATCGGATTGTGGTTCCGACATTCGAGGGTTCGATCCCCTTCAGCCGCCCTTATTATTAATGGGCTATAGCCAAGCGGTAAGGCAACGGACTTTGACTCCGTCACTCGTTGGTTCGAATCCAGCTAGCCCAGTTATTGGCGGCATAGCCAAGTGGTAAGGCAGAGGTCTGCAAAACCTTTATCACCGGTTCAAATCCGGTTGCCGCCTCCAGGTTTATGCGGGAGTAGTTCAACTTTTAGAACACGTTCCTTCCCGGAACGAGGTATAGGTGCAAATCCTATCTTCCGCTCCATAATTTAATAATAATGCGGGAGTATTTCAACTCTTAGAATACATTCCTTCCTGGAATGAGGTATAGGTGTAAATCCTATCTTCCGCTCCATAATTTAATATTTGCGGGAGTAGTTCAACTTTTAGAACACGTTCCTTCCCGGAACGAGGTATAGGTGTAAATCCTATCTTCCGCTCCATAATTGCTTCCAAAGGGAAGTTTTTTGTTTACCATTAAGCCGGTGTGGCGGAATTGGCAGACGCGCGGGACTCAAAATCCCGTTCCACTTGTGGAGTGTCGGTTCGACCCCGACCACCGGTATATTAACTGTTATTTATATAACATAACGTACTAGAAACCTTGTAAAACAAGGTTTCTTTTTATTTCTCTTTAAACAATACAAATAAAAGTGGCACTCAAATGGCAAACGCTTTAATAGGCTCTATGTCAAATTGGAATGATGAGTTCAATATAGGAAGTTAAGCAACTATAGATTGTTTAACTTCTTTTTTTGGTATTACATTAATGATAATGACTATATTATCTGGGGTTATGTATTTGTTTTAACTTTTCTAATAAAATATTTGTAAAAGTGCTATTTTATTCTGCTTTATACCAAGTCGATTCAATTTATCTATCTTAAAAGTAATATGGCTATTTTAATATTTACAATTTATTACATTATTAGTCACAGGATGTAATAAGTAGTATTTTAAAATTAACATGACATTGTTTACTGAGTAGATTGATCAAATTTACTTTATTCCTTTTGTGGATTGTTATATTTAGATTAAATTAGCCAACTAATCATTGTTAAAGTTAATTTTCTATAATATGATGAGTTTAATGTTCAAATTGGAGGTCATTTATGAGTAACGCAAAGAATGCTGATAATAAGCAGTTTTTCAGTAAGATTTTAAATTCTATTGGTGCTGGTGTTGTTATTGCACTTGTTCCGAATGCTTTATTAGGTGAAGTATTAAAAATATTTAAAAGTGGTAATGAAATTTTAGAATTAACGTATCAGTTAGTGATACTAATTCAATCATTTATGGCATTTATTATTGGGGTTTTAGCTGCTCATCAATTTAAATTTAATGGCGCAGGTGCTGCTATAGTAGGTACATCAGCTATGATTGGTTCAGGTGCTGTTGTATATAGCAATAATAGTTTTATGTTAAAAGGTATAGGTGACATTATAAATACGAGTTTGGTTGTTATTATTGCATGTCTTATATATATGGTATTACAAAACAAACTTGGATCTTTTGAATTAATTATTTTACCAGTTTTAGTACCTATCGTTAGTGGGGGTATCGGTCTAATCACATTACCTTACATACGAAAAATTACTCAAGCAATTGGAAATGTAATTCATTCTTTTACAGACTTAAATCCGTTGTTAATGTCTATACTTATTAGTGTGGCATTTTCATTATTAATGGTAACACCAATATCGTTAGTAGCGATTGCAACTGCGATTAGTTTAAACGGGCTAGGAAGTGGAGCAGCAAACCTAGGTATAGTGGCTGCCTGTGTTACTTTCTTATTCGGCTCATTGCGTGTCAATTCTATTGGTGTAAATGCAGTTTTACTCATAGGAGCTGCAAAAATGATGATCCCAGTTTACTTGAAAAATTTAATTATTTCGATACCATTGACTATAAATGGAATAATTACTGGAATCATTGCTTACGTTCTTCAAGTTAAAGGAACACCATTGTCTGCTGGATTTGGATATACAGGATTAGTTGGCCCAATAAATGCATTTAACCGAATGTCAGGTGATCCAACAATGAATATTATTTTATTAGCTCTTGGTTATTTTGTCATACCATTTGTATCGGCGTTTATTGTTCATGAATTGTGTAAAAAATTCATTCCTATATATTCTAATGATATTTATAAATTTGAAGTTCCAAAACAATAATTTATAGCTTGATGACAAGAATAATTTTTAATATATGATAAATATAGGCGTTACTGTCAATAAGATATTGATAGTAGCGCTTTTTTTGATTGATTTTTAAATGTAAGAATTGTTCGAGTATAATAGGCTATTTTTTAAGTACAGTCTTTTAAAAAGAAGCTTTTCTTTATATTGATAAAAATACATTTATAAAACACTATTGCATCAAAATGTATTAATATGTATAATTATGAATATTAATTAGGGAGGGCTGTATAAATGAAGTGTTTAATTAGGTTTATATTAGTATTAGGGTTGTTAATTAGCAGTGCTATGGTGTATATCAATCCCACAGCACATGCTGAACAAGATCAAACATGGGAGAAGATTAAAGAACGCGGTGAACTTAGAGTGGGTCTTTCTGCAGATTATGCACCAATGGAATTTGAGCATACAGTTAATGGTAAGACTGAGTATGCAGGTGTAGATATTGATTTAGCTAAAAAAATTGCGAAAGATAATAATTTAAAATTAAAAATCGTCAATATGTCATTTGATAGTTTGTTAGGAGCTCTTAAAACTGGAAAAATTGATATTATTATTTCTGGAATGACTTCAACGCCTGAACGTAAGAAGCAAGTTGATTTTTCAGATTCATATATGATGACTAAAAATATCATGCTTGTAAAGAAAGATAAAGTTAATGAATATAAAGATATCAAAGACTTTAATAATAAAAAAGTAGGGGCACAAAAGGGAACTGAACAAGAAAAAATCGCTCAAACCGAAATTGAAAATGCATCTATTACTTCATTAAGCCGTTTACCAGACGTTATATTAGCTCTGAAAAGTGGAAAGGTTGAAGGTGCTGTAGTTGAAAAACCTGTAGCAGAAGCATATTTAAAACAAAATCCTAAATTAGGAATTTCCAATGTGAAATTTAATGAAGAAGAAAAAGATACAGTGATAGCAGTGCCAAAAGATTCACCAAAATTATTGTCACAAATTAATAAAACGATTAAAGAGGTTAAAGATAAAGGATTAATCGATAAATATATGACTAATGCTGCAAATGCGATGAATGATGACAGTGGTTTTATTTCTAAGTATGGTAGTTTTTTCTTGAAAGGAATTAAGATTACAATATTAATTTCACTTATCGGTGTTGCATTAGGTTCTATTTTAGGTGCATTCGTTGCGTTAATGAAATTAAGTAAAATAAAAATTATTTCATGGATTGCCTCTATCTATATCGAAATATTAAGAGGAACACCAATGTTAGTTCAAGTATTTATCGTATTCTTTGGTATAACTGCTGCATTAGGACTAGACATTTCAGCTCTTGTTTGTGGAACAATTGCATTAGTTATTAATTCTTCAGCTTACATTGCTGAAATTATTCGTGCAGGTATTAATGCTGTTGATAAAGGCCAAATGGAAGCCGCACGTAGTCTAGGTTTGAATTATAGACAAACAATGAAAAGTGTAATTATGCCACAAGCAATTAAAAATATTTTACCAGCTTTAGGTAATGAATTTGTCACTTTAATTAAAGAATCATCTATTGTGTCAACAATTGGAGTTGGCGAAATTATGTTTAATGCACAAGTGGTTCAAGGTATTTCATTTGACCCATTCACACCATTACTAGTGGCAGCAGCATTATACTTTGTCTTAACATTTGTACTAACACGCATTATGAACATGATTGAAGGGAGATTGAATGCCAGTGATTAAAATAAACAATCTTAATAAAGTTTTTGGAGATAATGAAGTTTTAAAAGATATCAATCTTGAAATCAATCAAGGGGAAGTAGTAGCAATAATAGGTCCATCTGGTAGTGGTAAAAGTACATTGTTAAGATGTATGAATTTATTAGAAGTACCCACTAAAGGTCAAGTGATTTTTGAAGGCAATGACTTAACGGAAAAAGGGACACAAGTAGATAAACTACGCCAAAAAATGGGTATGGTATTTCAAAACTTCAACCTATTTCCACATAAAAAAGTTGTCGATAATATTATTTTAGCTCCTAAATTATTAAAGAAAGATAATAACGATGAATTGCATAAGGAAGCATTGTCGTTATTAGATAAAGTGGGATTAAAAGAAAAAGCAGATGTATATCCAAATCAATTATCAGGTGGTCAAAAACAAAGGGTAGCAATTGCAAGAGCTTTAGCAATGCATCCAGATGTTATTTTATTCGATGAGCCAACTTCAGCATTAGATCCTGAGGTAGTTGGTGATGTATTAAAAGTGATGAAAGACCTAGCCAAAGAAGGTATGACCATGGTGGTTGTGACACATGAAATGGGATTTGCCAAAGATGTAAGTGACAAAGTCATATTTATGGCAGATGGCGTTGTCGTAGAGTCAGGCACACCAGTCGAAATATTTGAACAACCGCAACATGAAAGAACACAAAATTTCTTAGCAAGAGTATTATAACAACCTAACGAAGCTTGAATATATGATGCGCACCACAAAGTTATATCATATATTCAAGCTTTTTATTATTAAAATTATGTGAAATGAAACCTCAATATGAATAATGGTTGTGTTAAAATAACATAGTATTATTTTATGGGGGGCATACGATTGGATACAAAGCAGTTAAAGCAAGATATCATTGACTATGCATATACAATTGGTATCGACAGTATTGGATTTACTACTGCCGATCCCTTTGATGAATTGAAGCAAAAGCTAGAAGCATATCATGCAAATGGTTATGCCTCAGGATTTGAAGAATCTGATATTGCTTTACGAACGGAGCCTAAATTATCCTTACCAACAGCAAGGTCAATCATAGCAATTGCAGTTGGTTATCCTAACAAACTGAAAGGTGCACCTAAGAGTGTTAGAGGTGATCGCAGAGGCTTATTTGCTAGAGCATCGTGGGGTCAAGATTATCATACAATTATGCGTAAACGATTAGACATGTTAGCTGCATTTATTGAATCTAAAGTTCCAGATGTTGAAATCAAATCTATGGTAGATACGGGTGTATTATCAGATAGGGCAGTAGCAGAACGTGCAGGTTTAGGATTTGTTGGTCGTAATGGCTTTGTCATCAACCCTAAACTAGGAACATGGACATACCTCGGTGAAATGTTAGTCAGTATACCTTTTGAACCTGATGATCCATTATTAGATAGCTGTGGTGATTGTACAATTTGTGTTGATCGTTGTCCAACAAGTGCATTAGTTGGAAATGGCCAATTAAATAGTCAGAAATGCATTAGTTTTTTAACGCAAACAAAAGGCTATATGCCTGACCAATATCGTTATAAAATTGGGAATAGATTATATGGTTGCGATACGTGTCAACAAGTTTGCCCGAAAAATAGAGGTATTAATACCGAACAAGATGACATCATTTTGGAACCAGAAATTTTAAAGCCAAGATTAGTATCTTTACTACGTATGTCTAACAAAGAATTCAAACAAACATATGGTCACCTTGCAGGTGCTTGGCGTGGTAAAAAACCGATACAACGAAATGCTATTTTAGCATTGGCGCATTTTAATGAAGTGGATGCAATTCCAGAATTGAAAAAAGTTGCAACAACAGATGAAAGACCGATGATTCGAGCAACTGCTTATTGGGCTATTGGTCAAATTCTTGGGGAAGAAGCAAGAGATTTTATCAATGCAAATTATGATCAAGAGGATGCAGAAGTTCAGAATGAAATGATAAAAGGATTGAACACAAGGAGAGAATAGTAATATGACAAATCATATCGTTTTATATCAACCAGAAATCCCAGCTAATACTGGTAACATTGCACGTACGTGTGCAGGTACAAACACACATTTACATTTAATTAAACCTCTTGGATTTAGAACTGATGATAAAATGTTAAAAAGAGCCGGTTTAGATTATTGGGAATTTGTGAATATTACGTATCATGATAGTATTGAAGCATTTTTTGAAGCCACAAATGGCGAGTATTACTTATTAACAAAATTTGGTAAAAAGACTTATAGTGATTTTGATTTTTCAAATCATGACAAAGATTTTTACTTCATTTTTGGAAAAGAAACGACAGGATTACCAGACTGGGTGAAAGAGAAATATCAAGACACAGCGTTAAGAATTCCTATGAGTGAACATATTCGTTCATTAAATTTATCAAATACTGCTGCGTTATTAATTTATGAAGCGTTACGTCAACAAGATTTTCCAGGATTGAATTAAAATTTACTCATTTTCATTATAAAAATGATGCTTAAGTGCTATATTTAGAGTATAAGCATGTTAAAGTTAAATGGTTTGATATATTTAAAGTTAGGGTATAATAATTATTAATATCGCCGTTTTTATGTAAAATGCAAACTAAGAGGAGTGTAGAAATCATGGCAATGAACTTTAAAGTCTTTGACAATAGTCAACTTGTAGCAGAATATGCTGCTGATATTATTAGAAAGCAATTTAACAATAATCCTACTACAATTGCAGGTTTTCATTTAGATACTGATCAAGCGCCAGTACTAGATGAATTAAAGAAAAATATTGAAAAACATGCTGTTGATTTTAGCCAAATAAATATTTTAGATTATGACGATAAAAAATCATATTTCGAAGCGTTAGGTGTACCAGCAGGTCAAGTTTATCCAATTGCTTATGAAAAAGATGCAATCGAATTAATCGCTGATAAGATTAAAACTAAAGAAAATAAAGGGAAATTAACATTACAAGTTGTTTCTATCGATGAGCAAGGTAAGTTAAATGTTAGTATTCGTCAAGGACTAATGGAAGCAAGAGAAATTTTCTTAGTAGTGACTGGTGCTAATAAACGAGATGTAGTTGAAAAATTATATCAAGAAAATGGTAAAACAAGCTTTGAACCAGCCGATTTAAAAGCACATAGAATGGTAAATGTTATTCTTGATAAAGAAGCGGCTGCAGGTTTACCTGAAGATGTTAAAGCTTACTTTACGTCACGCTTTGCTTAATTAAAAATCTGTGAGGTATTGATTATGTCTAAAGACAAAGATCCAAAATTAAATTATCATGAAGAAGAAAACAGTATGGTAACTGATTTTGAAGATTTAAAAGAATTAGGTAAAGAAATGGAACAAATTTCTGATCAAAATGATCAAGAAAAGAATTCTGAAGAAGACAGTCAGTAAAGTATAATAATTGTGTAAGATACAGCTATTTATCATGTAAACAATGAATAGTATAGAACCTATATCAAATAGGATTGATAATCTTGAATATGAAGTTAGGTAGCATTTTGTTACCTAGCTTTTTTATTATATTCATAGAAGCTGACTTTCCGCCAGCTTCTGAGTTTGTGGCCTCGCCAACTTGCAATGTCTGTAGAAATTGGAAATCCGATTTCACTATGTTGTGGTCCGTTTCCCCAACTTGCATTGTCTGTAGAAATTGGGAATCCAATTTCACTATGTTGGAGCCCCGCCAACTTGCACGTTATTGTAAGCTGACTTTCCGCCAGCTTCTATGTTTGAGGCCCGCAGTCAACTACTGTCAATATAACTTTGTAAAGCATAAAACATTGATTTGTGTAGCAGACATAGTAATATATCAAAAACTCAATTTTAAATATTAAAACAACATTTAAACGCAATTGATAATTAATTACCCCAGACATAATTGAAAGAACTCATCTATCATTAATATTTTTAATGAAATCATTAAACCGCGTTTCTTAATATGCCAAGATTATGATATGCTATTGAAGAATGAAATTAGAGGAGATTTATATATTTATGTTAGGAAAATACTGGATTCAATTATTGATAGCAACAGTTATTATAAGTTTAATATCAATTAAAGCTTTTCCATTGGCAATTGGGGCATTATATTTACCTGTTATTTTCAAAGTAATAAAATTACAACTCAATTTATCAAAAGGATTAATCGATGATGTTAATGCGCAAACATTCATTAAAAGTAATCAATCAGGTATTGTAATAAGTGTAATTTGTTGTTTATTAATAACAGGAATATTGTATTATACACTTGATGGGTTTTATGCGAGTTTAACAGGAGTTTTAGGTACGCTTGTTGCTCTAAATCCATATACGACAATTGTTAGTGCTGTATTATATATACTTACAGCTATTGCTACGGTTGAAGCTACTAAAACAAAGTATCGTAATTAAACTTAGTTCAACAATAACTAAATAATGATAGATAACACACTAATCGTATGACCGTATCACTTTAATAAAGGGTGGGCACGTGCGATTAGTGTATTTTTATTTCAAATTATGAAAACGTTTTAATCATAAATTGCTCAATTAAATTATTTAATGATATACTACAGTTAAATAAACAGTGATAAGGGGAGAAATTGAATGTCAGTAAGAATTGAACATGATACTTTTGGAGAAATAGAAGTACCTGCAGATAAATATTGGGGTGCTCAAACAGAAAGAAGTAAACGTAATTTCCCAGTTGGTAAAGAGCGTATGCCAATCGAAGTAGTTTATGGTTTTGCACAACTAAAGCGTGCAGCAGCATTAGCTAATTTTGATTTAGGAAAATTAAGCGAGGCAAAGAAAGATGCCATTGTATACGCATGTGATCAAATTTTATCAGGTGAATTAAATGAACACTTCCCACTAGTTGTATGGCAAACAGGAAGCGGTACACAAAGTAATATGAATGTGAACGAAGTAGTAAGTTATGTTGCTAATATGTATTTAAAAGATCATCAAAGTGATGAAAGTATCCACCCAAATGATGATGTAAATAAATCACAAAGTTCGAATGATACATTCCCAACTGCTATGCACGTTGCATTATATCAAGAGGTTGAAACAAAATTAGAACCTGCATTAAAACTTTTAAGAAATACTTTGAAAGAAAAAGAAGATAAATTTGATTCAATTATAAAAATTGGTCGTACACATTTACAAGATGCAACGCCGATCAAACTAGGACAAGAGATTAGTGGCTGGCGTTATATGCTTGACCGTTGCGAAACAATGTTATCTGAATCTAAGAAGCACATTTTAAATCTTGCCATCGGTGGTACAGCTGTTGGTACAGGTATTAATGCACATCCTGAGTTTGGAGACAAAGTGGCACAGTATATTTCTGAAAATACGGGTTATCCATTTGTATCTTCTGAAAATAAATTCCATGCATTAACAGCACATGATGAAGTAGTACAACTACATGGAACATTGAAGGCATTAGCTGGAGATTTAATGAAAATTGCTAATGATGTGAGATGGTTGGCTTCAGGGCCACGAGCTGGTTTGGCAGAAATTTCTATCCCTGAAAATGAACCAGGTTCATCAATTATGCCTGGTAAAGTTAATCCTACACAATGTGAAATGTTAACAATGGTTGCAGTCCAAGTAATGGGTAATGATACAGTTGTTGGCTTCGCAAGTTCACAAGGTAACTTTGAATTGAATGTTTATAAACCAGTTATTATGCATAATACACTACAATCAATTTACCTTTTAGCTGACGGTATGGAAACATTTAATAACAATTGTGCAGTGGGCATTGAACCAATCGAAGAGAATATTGATAATTATTTAAATCAATCATTAATGTTAGTTACTGCATTAAATCCACATATTGGTTATGAAAAAGCTGCTCAAATTGCTAAGAAAGCCCATAAAGAAGGTTTAACTTTAAAAGAATCTGCAATTCAAACTGGATATGTTACAGAAGAACAATTTGAAGCATGGATTAAACCAGAAGATATGGTAGATCCTCATTAATTAAATATTAATATAAAATAAAGTTTGGGCATTACAGGTAGATGTAGTGTTCAAGCTTTATTTTTTTGTCAATGTCAAATTGAACTTATAAGTCCGATTTGATATAGAGCCATGAAAGAAAAATCTTTTCATGGAGTCCGTTTTATTATAGAACCTATTTTTTATATGATGAATTGTTCTACATGTATTGGCCAAACAACTTGTGATAAAAATCTTATGATGTCATGTATTGTCCATAGATACAAGTAACGCAGTTGAAAAAGACTACAAGTCATTATCCAAGGATGCTATAAAATGAATAATTACTAAAATATCAAAATATAAAATCCTAAGCACCGTAAAAAACATAAAAAAAACCGAACATCTGAAAAAATTAATAATTTTCCATCTATCCGATTTAAGTTGATACTTGATTTAGTTACAATGCAGTATTGCATATTTAAATATCATGCCAAACTAAACAAATTAGTCATCCAAAGAAACGGAAATGACTTCCTTAGTCAAGGGATGCACAAACTCTATTTTGTAACTTTCAAGTTCTAATTGTCTTAACGTTGAATCACCGTATAAAGGATCACCAATAACTGGGTGACCAATTTCAGCTAAATGCACACGAATTTGATGAGTACGTCCAGTATCCAACTTGATTTCAAGTTGGCACACAGTTTCTTTTATCATTTTTGAAGTTAAAATGTGTGTAATTGCACGCTGTCCAGTAGGAGACACACGTCGTTTATTCGAATGGAATTTATCTTTACCAATTGGCATATCAATAGTTTGTGGTTTTAAAGGTAAAAGTGCCTTAACATTTGCTTTGTATATCCGCGTAATATCATTGTCTTCTAACATGCGATCAAGAATTTTTTTCATTAAAGGATTTTTAGCAACAATTAATAATCCTACTGTTTCCTGGTCCAGTCGATGAATTGGTTCGACATAATCGCTATCAACCGTGTAAATCACATGATTCATTAAAGTATTGCTTTCTTTTAAATCATTAGGGTGGGTTTTAACACCTTTAGGTTTCATTACGATTGCCATATCATCGTCTTCGTATTTAATTTGTGCATAACGATAACTTGGAACATAATTACTTTTTTCATCGATGGTTGGAACAAATACATCGTCGCCAGTATGCACTTTATCCATTAATCGCGCAGGTTTATCATTAATAGTAATATCTTTAGACATATTTAAATGATGTAAATCTTTTTTAGGTACCTTAAGTTGTTGGAAAATATCTCGTAAACTTAAGTCATTAAAGTTTTCTGGTATTTTAAATTTCATAAAATCCTCCTATAGTCTTTAATATCATATCACAAATCAGTTCTCCGAAATATAACTATTAAGTAATCAAGGCCATTTTATCATGTTCACATCTAAGATTTAAAAATATAATAACTCAATGTATAATAGTTAATACACGTAAAAATGAATTGGAGCGATTTGATGGAACAAAGGACGCGACTAGCTTTATTAAAAGAGATTGCCGAATTTTTAAACGAAGAAACTGAAATGTATAGCATGACCCAAGGTGCTTTAAAATATTTAATTGAGGGCAGCAATTTCACGACAGGCTGGATATTTTTCATCAATAGCGTAGGTGAACATGAACTTGTATCACATGTGGCTTTACCACAATCTTTGACAGCAGACCATTGTCACTATATTAAAGATGGGTCTTGCTGGTGTGTGAAAGCATTTAATCAACGTAGGCTAATGAAAGCGTCGAATATCGTCAATTGTTCTCGTATTAACTTAGCCTCTAAAGCATTTCCTAGCCAAAATGACAATATTACACATCATGCAACGGTACCACTTAAATCGGGTCAAGAACAATTCGGCATTTTAAATGTAGCGTCACCAAATACTGAAATATATAGTGATGAAGATTTAGAGTTGCTAGAGTCTGTCGCATTTCAATTAGGGTCAGCCATCAAACGTATTTATTTAACAGACCGTGAAAAAGAAGCAGCAAAAATTAATGAACGTAATCGTTTAGCTAGAGATTTACATGATTCAGTAAATCAAATGTTATTTTCTGTAAAACTAACAGCACATGCTGCGTATGGCATGTCAAACGAATCCATCGCTAAACAAGCATTCAAGACGATTGAGGAAACGAGTCAAAATGCCGTTAATGAAATGCGTGCATTGATTTGGCAACTTAAGCCAGTTGGACTTGAGCAAGGCTTAATTCATGCTTTGACAGCATATAGTAAATTAATGCATATACAATTAAATGTAAATGTAGAAGGTTTAATCGATTTATCTAATGAAATCGAAGAAAACATATACAGAGCATTACAAGAGTGTATTAATAATGTTAAGAAACATGCTGATACGAATAAAATGGATCTTACATTAAAACAAATGAACGATATACTATATATTGACGTGATTGATTATGGTCAAGGATTTGAGATCGATAATGTTCAGATAGCTTCATCACACGGTATAAATAACATAAAACAAAGAGTTAAATTATTAAGAGGTAAAGTGACCTTTCATTCTCAGCCAACAAAGGGTACACAAATACAATTTACAATTCCTATAAAATAGCTTGATTTAAGGAGATAACCCATGAACAAAGTAATATTAGTAGATGACCATTATATTGTGCGACAAGGATTGCGATTTTTATTATCCACGATTGAAAACATAGAAGTTTTACAAGACTTTGCAGATGGAGAAACATTTTTAGAATATTTAAAAGAGCATGAGCACCCTGATATTGTGCTATTGGATTTAGTGATGCCTGGCATGAATGGTATTGAAATTACGGAATATATTAAGGCACATTATCCGCATATTAAAGTTTTGGTATTAACAAGTTATGTTGATGATGAACATGTAATTTCAGCAATCAATAAAGGTGCTGATGGTTATGAAATGAAAGACGTTGAGCCTCAGCAATTAATTGAAACTATTAGACGAGTTATGAACGGTGAAAAAATGATACATCCTAAGGCACAAGATGTATTCGAAACAGTTAGCCAAAAACCACACTACACGAATAAGTTGTCAAAGAGAGAAATTGAAGTGTTACGTGAAATGGTTAAAGGTAAAACAAATAAAGAGATAGCAGAAACTTTATTTGTATCTGAAAAAACAATTAAAACACATGTCAGTCATATATTTAGTAAATTACAAGTTAGCGATCGTACACAAGCAGCAATTTATGCAATGGAAAATAAGTTGATTTAGAATGAGCTTTTAAATATTTGTCGAAAAATAGACAATTTTTAATCTGATTTTGATGAATTTTTTATAGCGATAGGGTTTATTATACAGTTTTCTTTGTAAATTTGATATCATTATAAAAGTGTAAGTTTTATCAAATCTAGTGATTATGCATAAAATTTTACATCATTTACTTTCACTTCATTATAAAGTAAACTTAACTCTTGTTGACTTGATCAAAATTTAATACAAATGTGAAATTGACTCTTTTCATTTTATTAAAAATATATTAAGATGTAATCTGTGTTTCAAGAAATGTGTATTATTGCAATTTCTTGTGTCCGGATAAAATTCCCCAAACAGAAAGGTAGATAACAGAATGGATAGACAGAGTTTTACAGATTTAATTCAAACAAAATTTAAAATGGTTCGTATAGAGGCTGGTTATACGCAAGATACTATGGCGCAAACAATTGGACTTTCTAAAAAGACTTTAGTACAAATCGAAAAAGAGAGAGTATTACCAAACTGGACAACTTGTATTTCAATTTGTGCATTATTCAGAGACTCTGAAGTATTAAACAGTACATTTGGCTGTGATCCATTAGAAATCGTTCAAACAATTTCAAGAAATCACTGTGCATATCCAAACCATGCACCAACAAGTGATATTTATTGGAATAACATTGAGACTCGTAATGGGTACATTTTACAAAGTAACAAAGTAAGCAATATTTATCGTGTATTAAATCCAGATAACCAACCAATTTTCGGTACTTCTAAAATGAGAGAAGCTGAAACATACTTTAACAGAAATGCTAAAGAAGAATTAGTACATATCTAGGCCTATATACTTTTAATAAATAATAAAAGCGATGTAACACACCTGTTTCTAGAGGTGAGGCATCGCTTTTTGTATGTAAACTAATAATAAATTGAGCAGAAAGTGAAATGATTAATGAATTAAAAAATAAAAATAGTGGTATAATGAATAACTATGTTGTCACAAAGGAGTCAAAATTATGAATGCACTATTTATTATCATATTTATGATTGTAGTAGGGGCGATAATTGGTGGTATTACTAATGTAATTGCAATTAGAATGCTGTTTCACCCCTTTAAACCATACTATATATTTAAATTTAGAGTCCCATTTACACCAGGTTTAATACCGAAAAGACGCGAAGAAATTGCAACTAAAATTGGCCAAGTGATTGAAGAGCATTTGCTTACAGAAACTTTAATTAATGAAAAATTAAAAAGCGAGCACTCACAGCAAGCAATAGAATCTATGATTCAACAGCAGTTACAAAAGTTGACGAAAGATCAATTATCAATTAAACAAATTACTTCTCAAATCGATATTGATTTAGAACAAGTATTACAAACTAATGGAAATCAATATATTGCATCACAATTGAATAATTATTATACAAAGCATCAAAACCAAACAATAGCATCTTTATTGCCAAATCAACTTGTAACATTTTTAGATCAGCATGTAGATAACGCAACAGACTTATTATGTGATCGTGCAAGAAATTATTTATCATCTGCAAAAGGCACACAAGATATTAATGATATGTTGGATACTTTTTTCAATGAGAAAGGTAAGTTAATTGGTATGTTGCAAATGTTTATGACAAAAGAGAGCATTGCAGATCGAATTCAACAAGAACTTATACGTTTAACATCTCATCCTAAAGCAAGAGCAATTGTGACATCGTTAATTACCAATGAATATCAAACTTTTAAAGATAAACCATTGAATGAACTGTTAGATGCATCGCAGTTTAATGAAATCACTGAAAATCTATCAGTGTATGTAACAACATTTGCAAGCAAACAAGCGAATAAGCCAGTGGTTACGTTGATGCCTCAATTCGTTGATTATTTAGAAGGTCAACTCTCTAGCAAATTAGCAAATTTAATCATTGAACAATTATCGATTCACTTATCTACAATTATGAAAAAAGTGGATTTACGAGGATTAATTGAAGAACAAATTAATACGTTTGACTTAGATTATATTGAAAAATTAATTATAGAAATTGCTAACAAAGAACTAAAGTTGATTATGTCATTAGGTTTCATTTTAGGTGGTATTATTGGATTTTTCCAAGGTTTGGTTGCAATCTTTGTCTAAAAAAGCGAGATGTGGTAAAGTAATATCGAACGTTTTAATAAACATCACAACAAAGGAGTGCTATAACCATGGCAGTAAATTTATATGATTATGCAAATCAATTAGAACAAGCTTTAAGAGAAAGCGAAGAATACAAAGCAATCAAAGAAGCATTCGCTAATGTAAAAGCTAACGAAGAATCTAAAAAGTTATTCGACGAGTTCCGTGAAACTCAAATTAACTTCCAACAAAAACAAATGCAAGGTGAAGAAATTGCTGAAGAAGATTTACAAAAAGCGCAAGAACAAGCACAAGCAATTGAAAAAGATGAAAACATCTCTGCATTAATGAATGCTGAACAAAAAATGAGTCAAGTATTCCAAGAAATCAACCAAATTATCGTTAAACCATTAGACGAAATTTACGCTGACTAATATTAAAATAATATTTTTCAATCCTTTAAATAGAGGAATAGACTGCCGACAGAGTCCGAGACTTTGTGGGTAGTTTTTTTAGGTTTGATAACGGAAGTTAGAGGTTCTATGTCAAATTGGGCAAATGCGTTTAGTATCGGAAGTTAGGTTAGTAAACGTGGCTAGCTTTAGCTCAGAACGGGCGACGGAAGCTGGGCAATCAAACAATATTGGCTCTATGCCAAAACGGGCGGATGAGCTTGATAACGGAAGTTAGAGGCTCTCTGTTAAATTGGGCAAATGCGTTCAGTACCGGAAGTTAGGGTAGTAAACATGGCTAGCTTTAGCTCAGAACGGATGACGGAAGCTGGGCAATCAAACAATGTTGGCTCTATGCCAAAACGGGCGGATGAGCTTGATAACGGAAGCTGGGCAATGGCTCTATGCCAAATTGGGCAGATGCGTTCAGTACCGGAAGTTAGGCTAGTAAACGTGTCCTAACTTCCTTTTTGCATTTTGGAGTGTAAAGTTTTCAACGTAATACTATTAGTTCGGTCATGTATCGGACTGATGGAAAAGTGTTTCACTTTTAATGACTCATTAAGAACGGCCTGAAAATGTTTGGCGTATTAAGTGCAATGATAGTTTTGACATTTAGCTTCTAATTGGTCATTACTGCCGAGCAAATCTAGTAGAGTAATCATGTAAATCTTTAATGTGTCAGTTGGTTCACTAGCAGTGTTAACAATTACGGAAATTGCATTTCCGACTGAAGTTTTTGAAAAAAATCAACGTACGCTACAAATAAAATTTTAAACTGTTATAAATGTGTCTCAATTTCATATGTTCATCGACGATATGAAGCGTATTATGGTAAAATGAAGAAATAATAAACTTGTTAATAAATAAAACATCACGATTTGACTAAAGCACTTTATTATTGTGTAGATAATAATTTTTTAACGAAATAAAAATAAAAATGGCGACTGGTTTTAATAAATCAGCTAATGAATCACTACACCTATAAGTATGAATATAGTATTAGAATGCTTTGTATAGTTGGATTTTGCAAAATTGATGTTAGAACCTTTAATTAAGGAGATATGGATGTATGGTTAAATTTATTCATTGTTCGGATTTACATTTAGATAGTCCTTTCAAATCTAAGAGTCATATAAGCCCTAAAATTTTTGAGGATGTTCAAAAAAGTGCTTATGAAAGTTTTAAAAACATTGTAGATATTGCATTACAACAAGATGTTGATTTTGTAATTATCGCGGGTGATTTATTTGATAGTGAAAACAGAACATTACGTGCTGAAATTTTCTTAAAACAGCAATTTGAACGTTTACAAAATGAACAAATCTTTGTTTATGTTTGTCATGGTAATCACGACCCATTATCATCAAAGATTTCATCAAACTGGCCAGATAATGTTTCTGTATTTTCAAATAAAGTTGAGACGTATGAAGCAATTACTAAATCTGGTGAAACAATTTATATTCACGGATTTAGTTATGAAAATAGAGCAAGTTATGAGAACAAGATTGATGAATATCCATCAAGTCAAGGCCAAAAAGGCATACATATTGGTGTCTTGCATGGTACGTACAGTAAATCTTCAGTTAACGAAAGATATACCGAGTTCATTTTAGAAGATTTAAACAGTAAATTGTATCATTATTGGGCTTTAGGTCATATACATGAACGTCAACAATTAAGTGATATGCCTGTAATTAACTATTCAGGTAATATTCAAGGTAGACATTTTAATGAGCAAGGTGAAAAAGGTTGCTTATTAATCGAGGGTGACCACTTAAAATTAAAAACTAAATTTTATCCTACACAGTATATTAGATTTGAAGAAGCAACTATTGAAACGGATAAGACATCTAAGCAAGGTTTATACGAGGTCATTCAAAACTTTAAAGAACAAGTGAGAGAAGAAGGGAAAGCCTTTTATCGTTTAACGCTTGTTATTAATAGTGAGACATTAATTTCACCTCAAGATTTATTACAAGTTGAAGAAATGATTACAGATTATGAAGAAAACGAAAATCAATTTGTATATATTGATGAGTTAAAAATACAATATGCACAAAATGATGAATCACCTTTAGTTAATGAATTTTCAGCGGAATTATTAGTCGATCAAACTGTTTTTGATAAAGCGATGTCAGACTTATATTTAAATCCAAGGGCATCTAAGTTCCTAGACGATTATGGAACATTCGACCATACAGCATTAGTTAATCGTGCTGAAGAAATATTAAAAGCTGAAATGAGAGGTGAACAAAATGATAATTAAATCACTTGAAATTTATGGTTACGGTCAATTTGTTCAACGTAAAATTGAATTTAATAAAAACTTCACTGAAATTTTTGGTGAAAATGAAGCGGGTAAATCGACGATTCAAGCATTCATCCATTCGATATTATTCGGTTTTCCAACTAAAAAGTCTAAAGAGCCAAGGCTAGAACCACGTCTAGGTAACCAATACGGTGGTAAATTAGTACTTATTCTTGATGATGGCTTAGAGATTGAAGTTGAACGAATTAAAGGCAGTGCTCAAGGTGATGTGAAAGTATATTTACCTAATGGTGCTGTGCGTGATGATGCTTGGTTACAAAAGAAACTTAATTATATTTCTAAAAAGACATATCAAGGTATCTTTTCATTTGATGTACTAGGGCTTCAAGACATTCATAGAAATCTAAATGAAAAACAATTGCAAGATTATTTATTACAAGCAGGGGCTTTAGGATCAACTGAATTCACGTCAATGCGCGAAGTGATTAATCGTAAAAAAGATGAATTATATAAAAAATCAGGTAAAAATCCGATCATTAATCAACAAATTGAGCAATTAAAACAACTAGAAAGTCAAATTCGTGAAGAAGAAGCTAAACTAGAAACATATCATCGCTTAGTAGATGATCGAGATAAATCATCACGTCGATTAGAGAATTTAAAGCATAATTTAAATCAATTATCAAAAATGCATGAAGAAAAACAAAAAGAGGTTGCTTTACATGATCATTCACAAGAATGGAAGTCTCTAGAACAACAGTTAAATATTGAGCCAATCACATTCCCAGAAAAAGGTGTGGATCGTTACGAAAAAGCACGAGCGCATAAGCAATCGTTAGAAAGAGATATTGGTTTAAGAAATGAGCGTTTATCTCAACTTAAAGAAGAAGCGACTCAATTAGAGCCAGTTAAACAATCTGATATTGATGCCTTCATTAGTTTGAATCAACAAGAAAATGAAATTAAAAATAAAGAATTTGAACTTACTGCAATCGAAAAGGATATTGCGAATAAACAACGTGATAAAGATGAATTGCAAGCAAATATTGGTTGGTCTGAAACGCATCATGACGTAGATAGCTCTGAGGCAATGAAAAGTTATGTCAGTGAGCAAATCAAGAATAAACAAGAACAAGCGGCATACATTAAGCAATTAGAACGTAGTTTAGAAGAAAATAAAATCGAAGATAATGCGGTTCATAGCGAACTAGATTCTGTTGAAGAAAAAATAGTTCCTGAAGAGACTTTTGAAAAGAAAAAAGAATACTCACAACAAGTCATTGAATTAAACGAAAAAGAGAACTTGTACAGCAAATTGAAAGAACGTTTCGAAATTGAGCAACAAGAAAAACAAAAACGTCAAAAATTGTTACGAACAACGTTTATTCTTTTAACATTAGTAGGTATTGGTTTAACTGCTTTCTCATTTATTTCAAACAACATGTTGTTTGGTATTATTTTCGCAGTATTAACTTTAGTTTTTGTTATCGGTATCATCATGTCTAAATCAAAAGAAGTAGATTATAGCGAGGCCATCACAGATGAAATCGAAGAAATTAAAGCACAACTAGCCATTTTAGATGAAAACTATGACTTAGATTTTGATCTTGATGAGCAATATCGCATTCGTGATCACTGGCAACAAGCTTTGAAAAATAAAGATATTTTAGAAGAGAAACGTCAGTATATTGAAGGTCGTTTAAATGATGCGAAAGGGCGTCATGATGAATTGCAATCGACAGTTGAAAACGTTAAGGATGAATTATACTTATCATCTAAAATTTCAAATGATTTAATTGTTGACAGTATTTCTACAATGGCGAATATTAAAGCATTAGATCAACATATCAGTGATTTAAATCAACAACGCCAGCAATTAGTTCAAGAATTAGATACATTCTACAATCATGCTGAAGCTGTTACAAAATCACAATTTGTTTATTTCAACAAATTATCTTTATTCCACGATGTGCAACAATGGTTGAAATCAGCTGAAGACACGAATGAAAAATGGCGTATTAATGCTGAAAATACCAAACTTGTTACAAATGAATTAAATCATTTAAATGCTCAATTAGAAGAAAATAATAAAGAAATTACAGCACTATTCGATTTTATCAATGTTGGTACTGAAGAAGATTTTTACCAACATCATGAAGATTACCAAACTTATACTAGTAATTTGAGTCGTTTTAATGATTTAACTAAATATCTTGAGAACCAAAACTATTCTTATGAATTAAGTTCTAGTTTAAGTGAAAAAACAACAGCACAACTTGAAGAAGAAGATCATTTATTGGCTACTCAAGTTGACGAATATAATGAGCAATATCTTGAAATGCAAGCACAAGTCAGTGATTTAAGTGCACAAATCAATCACATGGAAACTGATACAACGCTTGCTAATTTAAGACATGAATATCACAGTCTTAAAAATCAACTTAATGATATCGCAAAAGATTGGGCAAGTTTAAGTTATTTACAAAGTTTAGTTGATGAACACATTAAACAAATTAAAGATAAACGTTTGCCTCAAGTTATTAATGAAGCGGTAGAAATATTGAAGCATTTAACAGATGGCAGATATACGATGATTAACTATAATGAAGATTCAATTACGGTTAAACATGTTAATGGTCAATTATATGATCCTGTTGAACTAAGTCAATCTACAAAAGAATTACTTTATGTAGCTTTACGTATCAGTTTAATTAAGGTACTACGACCGTATTATCCGTTCCCATTAATTGTTGATGATGCATTTGTTCATTTTGATAAAAAACGTACTGAAAAAATGTTGAATTATTTACGATCATTATCAGAACACTATCAAGTACTATACTTTACATGTGTAAAAGATAATATTGTTCCATCAAAAGAAGTGATTACATTAAACAAAATAGAGGAAGGCGGGAAACGATGAGAAATATAGAGAATCTAAATCCCGGAGATTCAGTTGATCACTTTTTCTTAGTGCATAAAGCTACACAGGGTGTAACAGCACAAGGTAAAGATTATATGACATTACATTTGCAAGATAAAAGTGGTGAAATTGAAGCGAAATTTTGGACGGCTACAAAAAATGATATGGCAACAATCAAGCCTGAAGAAATTGTACATGTTAAAGGTGACATCATAAACTATCGCGGAAATAAACAGATGAAAGTCAACCAAATTAGACTAGCGACAACTGAAGATCAATTAAAAACAGAACAATTTGTAGATGGTGCACCTTTATCACCGGCAGAAATACAAGAAGAGATTTCTCATTATTTGCTAGATATTGAAAATGCTAATTTACAACGTATCACACGTCATTTATTGAAAAAATATCAAGAACGATTTTACACATATCCAGCTGCTAGTTCTCATCATCATAACTTTGCGAGTGGCTTAAGCTATCATGTATTAACGATGTTACGTATTGCAAAATCAATTTGTGACATTTATCCATTGTTAAACAAAAGTTTGTTATATAGTGGTATTATTTTGCATGATATTGGTAAAGTTAGAGAATTAAGTGGTCCTGTTGCGACGTCGTATACAGTCGAAGGTAACTTATTAGGACACATCTCGATTGCGAGTGATGAAGTAGTTGAAGCAGCTCGTGAATTGAACATTGAAGGAGAAGAAATCATGTTGTTAAGACATATGATTTTATCTCATCATGGTAAGTTAGAGTATGGTTCGCCAAAACTGCCATACTTAAAAGAAGCAGAAATTTTATGCTATATCGATAATATCGATGCTAGAATGAATATGTTTGAAAAGGCTTATAAAAAAACTGACAAGGGTCAGTTTACAGATAAAATATTTGGTCTTGAAAATCGTAGATTCTACAATCCTGAATCACTCGATTAAGAATTAAAAGATATCGGACAGATGAGTAAACTGAAACATGAGCTCATCTGTCCGATTTTTAATGCGAAAAAACCGAGCGGCCGTGGTATGATTTTTGAACCACGGTCGCTCGGTTTTGTGTTATTGGCTCATGCCGGATTGTCCGCCTTGTGCGCCACCTTGTTTAAGTTTTTCAGGGTTTAAGATTTTATCTTCGACAACTGATTTAATATCACGATCTTTAAAGTCAACATCGTATTCTTTTAATAGATCTTTGTATGCATCAGTTAATAATTTTGGATTTTTTTGTACTTTCTGATCGACTAATTTTTCTTTCAGGCTTTGTTTTTCACTGTTAAAGTCTGTTGGTTTATCAGCTTTAATAATATGATATCCAAAACTTGATTTAACAACGTCTGATACTTCACCATCTTTAAGTTTAAATAGTGCTTTTTCAAAATCTTTATCAGTTTGTCCTTTAAGAACATAACCTAATTCGCCATCTTTTTTAGCTGAACCAGTATCCATTGATTCTTTTTTAGCGATTTCACCAAATTTACTTGGATCTTTTGAAACTTCTTTTTGAATTTCTTCAGCTTTTTGTTTCGCTTCTTTATCGTCTAAGCCTTCTTTGTCGCTTTTCTTAGATTTAACTTTAATTAAAATGTGTGAAGCTTTCTTGCTGTCTTCTTTAATTTCAGAATCAGAGATTTTAATTTTATCTGATAGTAATTCTTTATGATAAGCAGCAGTACGTAAATTTTCTTTATATTTATCGGCTGTTAAACCTTGCTGTTGAAGGGCCTTTTCAAATTTATCTTTACCGCCGTATTGCTTTTGCATTTTTTCAATTTGTTCGTCAATCTTCTTATCATTAACTTTATTTTTATATTTATCAGCTAAAATTTTATTTAACATTTCAGTAAACGATGCATTTGCAATTTGATCTTTACCAATTTTTTTCATTGTATCTGCAACTGTTACATCTCCAGCTTTAGAAGAAATTAATGTATTTTCTTTAGAGTCTGTGGCACTAGCGCCACAAGCGCCTAATAATAAAGCACTAGCTGTTACCGGAACGATTAATTTGTTTATCATCTTCATAGTTGAAACTCCTTTGTAAGTTAATCATCGTGAATATAACATAGTTTTATATTATCACCAATCAATAACCCATGACATCAGACTAGAGCATTAGGTTAGGGGTAGAAATTGATGAAAATAAAAAAACAAGGTCTATATACATTTGATTGTAAGCTATTACATAGCCTAAAAACAAATAATAACACCTTGCTATAATTATTTTGTTATAAATGATATGGATTTTTAATTTTTTTCAAAATATTAATACCTGTACTATGTTCTTCTATATATTGTCCATAATTAGAAAATATAATTATTTTTAAATATAATAAATCTGTAATGGAAATGCCGAAATTCAATGCCAATAAGAACATAAAATAATGTCCATATTGCGGGAATGAAATTGTTAGATAAACGAACATTGCAGATAAGATAATTAACGGCAATATTAAATTAATGCAAAAATAAAATTTGTGTACAGGTTGATTGACGTAGGTATTATAGAATATAAGCCATTTTCTTTTAGTCAACTTATGAACTTTAAACGATTTTCTATATGGTAAGAAAAATAATAAATGTATACTTTTATGTAATGGATACGTCATAAATACAAGTAATAAAAAGATGAGAAAATGTCTATCTGATAACGGTGTATTAGATAAAAAATACATTACTTCATAACTAACTAAAAACATAATGATGGTTGCAACTGCACTCATAAATGCAATTCTAGGCAAACCAAATCGTGCATTGATATCAATTTGTCTTTTACATAAAAACATATCTTACGCCTCATCTCTTTTCAATATAAGTTAGATTATAACTAACTCAGGTTCAGTAATTCAATAGTAACATATCATGTTAGAAGAATTGTTATATATGAAGAAAGGGGGGACGTATTGTTTGATTTGAAACGCGAAAGTGGGGATTGGTAAAATTATCTGATTGACTAGCGTAGAAGTAGAATGCAGAATAAATTTCTGCGAACACATATTCTTGCTAATAAAGCATTACTTATGAAAAAGGCGCGTGTGACATGAGTATTTGAAAACTTGGATTATATAAAAAATGGATATGGCAGGGCATATGCAAAAGCATCTTTTGACCAACTAAGTCATACAAATGCTAAAAATATAGTGATATGTAATTATAATAAGCACCAGATTAATAATTTGTACAAGTAAGGTATATGTAATGTGTATATAAGATTCGGCTCAATGAAAATATAAGTATGTTGTTTGTCGATAATGATTTAAGTAAAGCGTAATCAAAGTGCAAGGATAACACCATGAATCCTAAGCAATGTTTTCAATCAATTCATAAATATAATTTAAGGGAAAATCACTACAAACAATGCCTTCCTGTAATTTGTATACATAAGTTCATTCGAGTTATAAAAAAGAGATGACAAGAAATATCTAATTTCTAATGTCATCTCGTTTATTTGGCATTTAATTTTTAAAAATAAATATGCTGTTACTAATAAAAATAGTTGTGATCGAGAACGTAACGTGCTATTTAGAAATTTCGTTTCCAATATCCTCGCCACGATTTTGTAAATTTTCGATGTGTGACTGTAAACGTTCAATATTAGGATTGATGTCAGATTTGAAGTTTCCAAGTAATGACTTAATTTCACCACCAATTGAACTACCAAATTCCGCACTTTCGTTTTTAATTTGAACACCATAGTTTAAAATGTCATTAAAACTTTGTTTAATCGTTTCAAATTCACGTTGTAGTTCTGATTTTGAACCAGTAGGGGCAGTACGATCGATCGTGTTGTTCTTGACACTTTTGTCGTCACGTCCTTGAAGTGCAACTACAAAACCAGCTGCTACGCCAACACCGATACCGAATAGAATGCGTGATGCTTTCATTTATATTCTCCTCACTTTTAACATCTGTTATCTTGATAACTCATTTTGTTTAAAATTGCTAACCTTGATGTTATCACTTCAAACGCAATTGTTATAATATTAATCATATTATACCCGTTCGAGCTTAGATTAAGCATACATTTAAAATTGTGCTTGAATTTGTTCAGCAATTTGTTGTTTTGCATCGTTATCTAAAATATCTTCATGTGTTTCCCACTTATAACCAAATCCATCAATATCATTTTCATATCGAGGAATTAAGTGGAAATGAATATGAAATACAGATTGATCTGCAAACTCACCATTATTTTGAATAATGTTTAAACCATCAGGATTAAATGCACGCTTAATAGCATTTGCTACTTTAGGTAATGCTGCACCGATATGTTTCATTGTTTCTTCATCAGTTTCAAAGATATTAGCAGAAGCTTTTTTAGGAATTAATAACGTATGTCCTTTAGTAACTTGTGATATATCTAAAAAGGCATAGACATAATCGTCTTCATATACTTTAAAGCTAGGAATTTCTCCAGTTAAAATTTTGCCGAAAATTGTTTCTGACATGATGACTACACTCCTTTTCAACTTGTATTACCATTCATTATAACATTGTCGCTAAAAATTCGATATTAGGACATGTGTATTTAATATGAGCATTTTATAATTTTTGGTACAATATAAGTCATGGAGGTGCCTTATGACAGTTAAAGTAGAACAGCTTACAGGTGGATATGGAAAACGCCCTGTAATTAAAGATATAAATTTTGAATTAAACAAAGGCGAAATCGTTGGACTTATTGGCCTTAATGGCGCTGGTAAGAGTACAACGATTAAACATATGCTAGGATTGCTTACACCTATGGAAGGATCTCTATCAATTTCAGATATCAACATTAATGATGACATAGAGGCTTATAGAAGAAAGTTATCTTATATTCCGGAATCACCGGTTATTTATGAAGAACTCACATTAGAGGAACACATTGAGATGACAGCAATGGCATATGATATTGATCGTGATGAAGCGATGAATCGAGCAATGCCATTATTAAAGACATTCCGTTTAGAAAATGAATTGAAAGTTTTTCCGAGTCATTTTTCTAAGGGGATGAAACAAAAAGTCATGATTATTTGTGCGTTTATCGTTAATCCCGAATTGTATATTATAGACGAACCATTCCTTGGTCTAGATCCATTAGGAATTCAATCCATGTTAGATTTAATGGTTGAAAAGAAAAACGAAGGTAGAACCGTTCTAATGAGTACACATATTTTAGCAACAGCTGAACGATATTGTGATCGTTTTATCATACTAGACGAAGGTGAAGTCGTTGCATTTGGGGATTTAGAAGAATTGAGACAACAAACTGGCTTACATAATCAAACATTAGACGATATATATATTCATGTGACGCAAGGTGGAGATGTACATGCGTAACCAAGCGACCACATTATTTAATAAAAGATTACATGCCCTTCGTAAAGAGAAAAATTATTATAATAAGTTTATATTTAATGGTCATTTCATGGTCTTTTTACTTATTTTACTGGGTGCATTTATTTTTGGATATGGTGAATGGTTAAAACATATTCCAACGAATATCAATTTTTCATTAATAGCAGCAGTGATTGTTGCGTTGACATCCATTTTTCCAATGCGACCACTCCTAAAAGAAGCGGATAAAATCTTTTTATTACCATTTGAAAAACACATGTCTCAATTTATGCGCCATGCGATTTTATATAGTTACTTTGCGCGCATATTAATCCAACTCATTATTGTTATTGTAATGTTCCCGTTGTTTTACAATATTAATCAACATAATGTGGCATTTTATATTTGTTTTGGAGTCAGTGCATTAATTTTTCCATATGTTGGTTTACGCTTAAGATGGCAATGGTATCAATCGGGACTTAAAACATGGCAAGTTAATTTAATATCATTCATCATCTTTGCTCTAACATATTACTTACTATTAGCTCCAAAATGGTACATCGTATTTGTGATGGTTGCTTTGCCTGTGTTAATAGAATTTTTAGTTAAAAAATATAAACCAGGCTTTTTGTATCCTTGGGAGAAAATGATTGCAATCGAACATCGACATCATATGAATTATTATAAATTTGTTAATATGTTTACCGATGTAAAACATTTGAAAGAATCTGCAGTCAGAAGAAGTTATCTAGATATACTTTTACCTGTTCCAAAGGGTAATAAATTCAACTCTAATGCGATGTATTTATTCTTATTTATTAGAAGCTTTATAAGAGGGAGAGACGCATTTAATATTATCTTTAGGTTAGTAATTATTGCAGTTTTACTTATGGTTTGGTTATCATATCCATTAGTGACAGCAATTATTGGGTGTTTATTTGTATATATTATATTGTTACAAATGGCACAATTTTATTCACAGCAAGCATATGGCTTATGGCCTCAAGTGTGGCCTGTACCTGAAGAGAAGGTAATCAAAGGATATGAACAGTTTTTATATAGATTAATGTTTGTTATTTGTACTGTGTTTGCATTGACATTTATTATAAAACATATGACGTTATTCTATGTTGTACTCATTTTCTATATTGTAGGTTTATTAACGATTAGAAGTATTATTAAAAAGTTAAAATATCAGGAAACATTATTACGAGACTAAAAAACTTCCATTGGCATGTATGTTGTAAAGGTGCATGTAATGTTGAACACCAAATGATACGGCGTTCAGATTACATTAGCAACTATACGTTAACAGCATAACCAATGGAAGTTTTCTTCGAATCTATTCCTTTATTGGATATAAATATCTTTCAAAATAACTTGAATGTTGTCCGCTTGAACCAAAGTAATGACTTAATGCTTCTTTTGAAAAATGATCTTTAAAAGCATCAGAATTTTTAAAGTCTTCATAAGTTTGTCGATCAGCAAAGCCAAAGTAAATTTTGTAAGTTGTACCTTTAACAGGTCTCAGCAATCGATAACTTTTAAAGCCACCAAAGTTTTTGAAATTATCATCAACACTGATTAATTTCTTTTCAAGTTGATAAACATGGTCTTCAGTTGACGGAATAAAAATTGCGCAATAAAAATGATCTTCATTGAATGCGCCTATTTCTTTAATAACTTCATATATTGAAGGTGATTTCAGTACAGTATTTTCTTCAGTCTCTTCAAAAATCACCGATGAATCAGCGGTTGAAAATTGGAATAAATGATGAGATGGATTATTGATTTTTATCTGATTTAAAAATCCATATGTGCCATAAGATGTATATAATTTCTTCATATGAAAGGTCCCCCTTATGTTTTTATTTATTATACGACGATAAACTAGTCATTACCACTATTAATATACGGTTAAAGTTACTATAATAAATCATGCAAGACAAAAAGATGTGGAGATAATCCATCAAGATTTTAAAATTTAAATACACAAACAAATGATGTGTAATTTAATGTCAGTTTTATGACATTTATTTATTGAAAATACGAACGAATGAGCGATATGATAATATAGATAAGAATGATTTTAATTTAGGAGGCCTTTATGGTGCATAATAAAAACAATACAATTTTGAAAATGATTAAAGGTGAAGAAACGACACATACACCTGTTTGGTTTATGCGACAAGCTGGCCGTTCGCAACCAGAATATCGAAAATTGAAAGAAAAATATTCACTATTCGATATTACACATCAGCCGGAGTTGTGCGCTTATGTAACACATTTACCAGTTGATAATTATCATACAGATGCAGCAATTTTATACAAAGATATTATGACACCATTAAAGCCAATTGGTGTCGATGTAGAAATCAAATCGGGTATTGGTCCAGTGATTCATAATCCTATCAAAACAATTCAAGATGTTGAGAAACTTTCTCAAATAGACCCCGAACGAGATGTACCATATGTATTAGATACAATTAAACTTTTAACAGAAGAAAAGTTAAATGTACCGCTAATAGGATTTACTGGGGCACCATTTACATTAGCGTCATATATGATTGAAGGCGGACCATCGAAAAATTACAATTTTACAAAAGCGATGATGTATAGAGATGAAGCAACATGGTTTGCTTTAATGAATCATTTAGTTGATGTATCTGTTAAATATGTAACAGCTCAAGTCGAAGCAGGTGCCGAATTGATTCAAATTTTCGATTCATGGGTAGGTGCATTAAATGTCGAGGATTACAGACGTTACATTAAACCACATATGATTCGATTAATCAGTGAGGTTAAAGAAAAACATGATGTGCCGGTAATTTTATTCGGTGTAGGTGCCAGTCATTTAATCAATGAATGGAATGATTTGCCGATTGATGTATTAGGCCTAGATTGGAGAACGTCTATTAATCAGGCTCAACAATTAGGCGTTACTAAAACATTACAAGGGAATTTAGATCCATCAATTTTGTTAGCACCATGGAATGTCATTGAAGAGAGATTGAAACCAATATTAGATCAAGGTATGGAGAACGGTAAACACATCTTTAATTTAGGACACGGTGTTTTCCCAGAAGTGCAACCAGAGACGTTACGTAAAGTAAGCGAATTCGTACACACATATACACAAAGATAATCATAGTATTACATTGAAGCACATGAAAGATAATTCATTTAAAGGAAGGTATTATCAATGACTAAAAAAATGGGATTATTAGTTATGGCTTATGGCACACCTTATAAAGAAAGTGACATAGAGCCATATTATACAGATATTAGACATGGTAAACGTCCATCTGAAGAAGAACTTCAAGATTTGAAAGATAGATATGAATTTATAGGTGGTTTATCACCATTAGCAGGTACAACAGATGACCAGGCTGATGCGCTAGTTTCAGCATTAAATAAAGCATATGCAGATGTTGAATTTAAACTATATTTAGGATTAAAACATATTTCGCCATTTATCGAAGATGCGGTTGAACAAATGCACAATGATGGCATTACTGAAGCAATCACTGTAGTACTAGCACCACATTATTCTTCATTTTCAGTAGGATCATATGACAAACGTGCTGATGAAGAAGCTGCAAAATATGGTATTCAACTTACACATGTGAAACATTATTATGAACAACCTAAATTTATTGAATATTGGACGAATAAAGTCAACGAAACATTAGCTCAAATACCGGAAGAGGAACATAAAGATACGGTATTAGTTGTTTCGGCACATAGTTTGCCAAAAGGTTTAATCGAAAAGAATAATGATCCATATCCACAAGAACTAGAACATACTGCGCTTTTAATTAAAGAACAATCTAATATTGAACATATCGCGATTGGTTGGCAATCTGAAGGTAATACAGGTACACCTTGGTTAGGGCCAGATGTACAAGATTTAACACGTGATTTATATGAAAAACATCAGTATAAAAACTTTATATATACGCCAGTAGGTTTTGTATGTGAGCATTTAGAGGTGCTTTATGACAATGATTATGAATGTAAAGTTGTTTGCGATGACATTGGCGCGAATTATTATCGTCCAAAAATGCCGAATACACATCCATTATTTATCGGTGCAATTGTTGATGAAATCAAGTCTATATTTTAATGACGAAAGAAGCGTGAAACGTTGTGACTAAATCAGTGGCTATTATAGGAGCGGGGATAACAGGTTTATCAAGTGCATATTTTTTAAAACAGCAAGATCCTAATATTGATGTAACCATCTTTGAAGCATCGAATCGTCCGGGGGGAAAGATTCAATCGTATCGTAAAGATGGTTATATGATTGAACTAGGGCCTGAATCTTATTTAGGTAGAAAATCGATCATGACAGAATTAGCGAAAGATATTGGATTAGAACAAGATATTGTTACAAATAAGACTGGACAATCTTATATTTTTGCGAAAAACAAATTGTATCCTATTCCAGGTGGATCAATTATGGGAATTCCGACAGATATCAAACCGTTTGTGACAACTAAATTAATTTCACCACTTGGAAAGTTAAGAGCAGGGTTAGATTTACTTAAAAAACCTACTCAAATGCAGGATGGTGACATTTCTGTTGGTGCATTTTTCAGAGCAAGATTAGGTAATGAGGTACTTGAGAATTTAATAGAGCCTTTAATGGGTGGTATTTATGGTACCGATATTGATAAATTAAGTTTGATGAGTACGTTTCCTAATTTTAAAGAAAAAGAAGAGGCATTCGGAAGTCTGATAAAAGGCATGAAGGATGAGAAAAATAAGCGTCTGAAACAAAGACAATTATATCCTGGCGCACCAAAAGGACAATTCAAACAATTTAAGCATGGTTTAAGTTCATTTATTGAAGCATTAGAACAAGATGTGAAAAATAAAGGTGTGACAATACGCTACAATACGTCAGTGGATGATATTATCACATCTCAAAAGCAATATAAAATTGTTTACAGTAATCAACAAGAAGATGTATTCGATGGAATATTAGTGACAACACCACATCAAGTCTTTTTGAATTGGTTCGGGCAAGATCCAGCATTTGATTACTTTAAAACGATGGATAGTACGACTGTTGCAACTGTTGTATTGGCATTTGATGAAAAAGACATTGAAAATACTTATGATGGTACTGGCTTCGTGATTGCGAGAACGAGTGATACAGACATTACCGCATGTACTTGGACATCGAAAAAATGGCCATTTACTACACCAGAAGGTAAGGTTTTGATTCGTGCGTATGTAGGTAAACCAGGTGATACTGTGGTTGATGATCATACAGATAATGAATTAGTATCGATTGTACGTAGAGATTTAAGTCAAATGATGACATTTAAAGGCAATCCTGAATTTACAATTGTCAATCGTTTGCCGAAAAGTATGCCACAGTACCATGTTGGTCACATTCAACAAATTAGACAGATTCAAGCACATATTAAACAAACATATCCACGACTTAGAGTAACTGGTGCATCTTTTGAAGCGGTTGGACTACCTGATTGTATTACACAAGGTAAAGTCGCTGCTGAAGAATTAATCGCAGAGTTGTAAGTTAATTGTTGGATGGTGTTGGTGTAGGTGCGACGCCTTTAGATCATGTTTGATGAAATATAGTCATTTTTAAGTTATATAATGGTGGAAGTAATGTGTAAATCATGATACTTTCAGCGGGAATTATTTCATGAAACTGAAGCAGAGACAAAGGTTTAGCTATTATTGAATGATATTGAAATGATGACAATGCACTTTAATTAGAAATGTCACTTTGCGATATAACATTTCTAATTAAGGTGTTTTTATTTTACAATTATAGGTAATCATTCATTTTTTTAAATAGAAAAGAAGTAGTAAGTTGAAAGGAGAGAATGAGATGACAGATGTAATCATTGTACATTCTATGCATGGAAATAGTAGAAATCATTGGTATCAGTGGTTGGAGCATAACTTAACTTTAGAAGGATATGACGTAACATTATTTAATTTTGAATCCCCTGAAGCGAAGACAGTGGATCAGTGGATTGAAGCTATGACTAAACAAATTAATGTACGCAAAAAGGATACATATTTTGTAACACATGGTTTAGGTTCAATCACAGCTTTAAAATATATTGAAATGATTGATCAGCCGATTGAAGGCTTTTTCAGTATAGCGGGCTTTAAAGAAGATGCGGAAAATATAGATTTAGATATTGATTTAAGTAATGTAACTATTGATTACGATAATATTAAAAAGAAAGTTGACAATTTTTACGGATTGAGTTCTAAAAATGACAAATACGTTTCATATAAAGAGACTCAGCGTTTAATGAATGCATTAGAGGGGAACTTGCGAATCGTGGAAGATGGAGGGCACTTCTTAGAAGAGGATGGCTTCGAAACATTTACAGCGTTGCAAGATCGGATGCAAGATTACATGACACGCTAGGTAATGTATTGTTGTGTTAAGTTGTGTCAGTAGGTAGCTGCTGATTTTGAAAAAATTGGGGTAATTGTGTTTTTAACAAAATGAAGAGACTGAGGCGCCAAGCAATGTCTTAGGGGTTACAACGTCATATTGGTAGTCGTTGACTGTATGAATATGCGGTGTAACAAGCTTGTATAATTTCTTTTTCAGAAGGTATAGGCGTTATAAACTTTATAATTCCTATACCTTTTTAAATGCTGTAACACTATTTATGACAACTAATAGACACTTATATGATAAAAGGGAATAAGAAGCGTTTTTTTACACAAAAAACTTTGAAAATGTCGTTGACGTACACTACAAAAATGAATATACTAATATTTGTGTTCAACAGAGAACATGTTGCTACGATATTTAAGTAATTATTTAAGAGATAACATTTAAATTAAATTCAAAAAGTTCTTGACTTTAGGTTTTTGATTATGGTATATTAATTAGGTAATTCAAAATAATATTAGCGCGGGATGGAGCAGTTCGGTAGCTCGTCGGGCTCATAACCCGAAGGTCGGTGGTTCAAATCCGCCTCCCGCAATACATAGTTTTTAATTTAATAGGTCTCGTAGTGTAGCGGTTAACACGCCTGCCTGTCACGCAGGAGATCGCGGGTTCGATTCCCGTCGAGACCGCCATTATTATTACCATTACGGTTCAGTAGCTCAGTTGGTAGAGCAATGGATTGAAGCTCCATGTGTCGGCAGTTCGACTCTGTCCTGAACCATTCTTAATTCATGGCGGTTGTGGTGAAGTGGTTAACACATCGGATTGTGGTTCCGACATTCGAGGGTTCGATCCCCTTCAGCCGCCCCATAATCGTTTACATTAGCGGGTGTAGTTTAATGGCAAAACCTCAGCCTTCCAAGCTGATGTTGTGGGTTCGATTCCCATCACCCGCTCCATTATTTTCTATTATTCCACAGTAGCTCAGTGGTAGAGCTATCGGCTGTTAACCGATCGGTCGTAGGTTCGAGTCCTACCTGTGGAGCCATGGCTCCTTGGTCAAGCGGTTAAGACACCGCCCTTTCACGGCGGTAACACGGGTTCGAGTCCCGTAGGAGTCATACAAACAGAAGTGAAATATCGCTTCTGTTTTTTTATTACATATTTATTGTTGAGGAGAGTTGTCCGAGTTGGCCGAAGGAGCACGCCTGGAAAGTGTGTAGGCGCCACAAGCGTCTCGAGGGTTCGAATCCCTCACTCTCCGTTATAGCGCTTAAAATGGTTTTACCCATTTTAAGCGCTATTTTTAAGGTTTTTTGTCTATTATCTGAGTCGGTTAGTTTAAAATGTGTTTGCTCAATTGTAAATAGGATTGTTAAGTTTTAAAATCGTAATCAAAAAATATTAGTGAATATTTAAAGGTTAAAACCAGAATTTTTTAATTTATATTGAAAAATTTCTATAAGAAAACTTTTTGTGAAGGAGGGATATTATAAAAATGAGTAAAGCAATGTTAAATGTATTATTATTAATTATATATTTAATTGCAATATGTAGTGTAAACAATGCATATGCAAATGAAGAAAATCCTAAAATTGAGGATTTGTGTAAGAAGTCAAGTGTAGATTCAACGGCTTTACATAATATTAATGATGATTATATAAATAATCGATTTACGACAGTAAAATCAATTGTATCAACTACAGAAAAATTCTTAGACTTCGATTTATTATTTAAAAGTATTAATTGGTTAGATGGAAAATCTGCTGAATTTAAAGATTTAAAAGTGGAATTTAGCTCATCGGAAATTTCCAAAGAGTATTTTGGAAAAACTGTAGATATTTATGGTGTCTATTATAAAGCGCATTGTCATGGTGAGCATCAAGTGAATACTGCTTGTACTTATGGTGGGGTAACACCTCATGAAAATAATAAATTAAGTGAGCCTAAAAATATAGGAGTAGCTGTGTATAAGGATAATGTAAATGTTAATACATTTATCGTTACTACAGATAAAAAGAAAGTTACTGCACAAGAACTTGATATTAAAGTAAGAACAAAATTAAATGATGCATATAAATTATATGACCGAATGACTAGTGATGTACAAAAAGGTTATATTAAATTTCATTCTCATTCGGAGCATAAAGAATCATTTTATTATGATTTATTTTATATTAAAGGAAATTTACCAGATCAATATTTGCAAATCTATAATGATAATAAAACAATAGATTCATCAGACTATCATATTGATGTTTATTTATTTACATAACAATCTAAAAGTTGATGCATATCAACTTACAATCCTATAAAGAACTATAGATATTAACATATTTTTACAAAGTTGCTTAGCAAATGACGAAGAACGATTAGTGATTCAAATCTAACTTTATTACTATAAAAAGCTTTCTATTTTAGTATAGATAACAAAAGTAGATTAACGAGTAATAGTATATAAGTGGGATAGAGTCATGATGAATTAAGAAGAAGAATGGTTTTTTACAATAAAAGGATAATAAAGATAGGCATATTTAATTATAGGAGAAATATAAAATGAAAAGAATACTTATCATTGTTGTTTTATTGTTTTGTTATTCACAAAATCATATCGCAACCGCTGATGTTGGAGTTTTGAATCTTAGGAACTATTATGGTAGCTATCCAATCGAAGATCTTCAAAATATTAATCCTGACAATAATCGTCTTTCACATCAATTAGTTTTTTCTATGGATAATTCGACAGTAACAGCTGAATTTAAGAACGTTGATGATGTAAAGAAATTCAAAAATCGTGCTGTTGATGTATACGGCCTAAGTTATAGTGGATATTGTCTAAAAAATAAATATATGTACGGAGGAGTTACTTTAACGGGTGATTATTTAGAGAAGTCTAGATGTATTCCTATTAATCTTTGGGTTAATGGCAACCATAAAGCAATTTCTACAGACAAAGTATCAACTAATAAAAAGATAGTAACAGCTCAAGAAATTGATACTAAATTAAGAAGATTTCTACAAGAAGAATATAACATTTATGGCTTTAATGATACAAATAAAGGAAGAAATTACGGTACAAAATCCAAGTTTAGTTCTGGATTTAATACAGGAAAAATATCATTTCATTTGAATGACGGTTCATCTTTTTCTTATGACTTATTTGATACCGGAACAGGGCAAGCTGAAAGTTTCCTAAAAATATATAATGACAACAAAACTGTCGAAACTGATAAATTCCATTTAGATGTAGAAATATCTTATAAGGACGAAAGTTGAAGTATTTCAATCATAACTTAGAAAAGGAAATGCCATGAAAAAATTTAAATATAGTTTTATAGTAGTTTTTATATTATTTTTTAACGTTAATGACTTTTCGTATGCGCAAGGAGATATTGGTGTAGGTAATTTAAGAAATTTCTATACAAAACATGATTATATAGATTTAAAAGGACTCATAGATAAAAACTTACCTAGTGCAAATCAACTCGAATTTTCAACCGGTACCAATGATTTGATCTCAGAATCTAATAATTGGGACGAAATAAGTAAATTTAAAGGAAAGAAAATGGATATTTTTGGCATTGATTATAATGGTCCTTGTAAATCTAAATACATGTATGGAGGGGCCACTTTATCAGGACAATACTTAAATTCTGCTAGAAAAATCCCTATAAATCTTTGGATTAATGGCAAGCATCAAACAATTTCTACTGATAAAATAGCAACTAATAAAAAGATAGTAACAGCTCAAGAAATTGATGTTAAATTAAGGAGATACCTTCAAGAAGAATACAATATATATGGTCATAATAACACTGGTAAAGGCAAAGAATATGGATATAAATCTAAATTTTATTCAGGTTTTAATAAGGGGAAAGTTTTATTTCATTTAAATGATGAAAAATCATTTTCATATGATTTGTTTTATACAGGAGATGGACTGCCTGTAAGTTTTTTGAAAATTTATGAAGATAATAAAATAATAGAATCTGAAAAATTTCATCTTGATGTCGAAATATCATATGTAGATAGTAACTAATGATAATTAGTTTTAACACTAAAATGCGAATTTATATGAAATTAACATATGTATTAACTATTTAAATTTTAATGGCTTTAAGGGTAATGTGTACGCTTAATATTCCCTTTAATACATCAAATTTATAAAAATTTTAAAAATGGAGTTGTTGGAATGAAGTTATTTGCTTTTATCTTCATATGTGTTAAGTCTTGCAGCTTACTATTTATGTTAAATGGCAATCCTAAACCAGAACAATTGAATAAAGCGAGTGAATTCACTGGTCTAATGGATAATATGAGGTATTTGTATGACGATAAACACGTATCAGAAACAAACATTAAAGCCCAAGAGAAGTTTTTACAACATGATTTATTATTTAAAATAAATGGCTCTAAAATTGATGGTGCTAAAATTTTAAAAACAGAATTTAATAATAAAAGCCTTTCGGATAAATACGAAAATAAAAACGTAGATTTGTTTGGGACAAACTATTATTATCAATGCTTTTTTTCAGCGGATAATATGGAATTAAATGATGGTAGACTAATTGAAAAAACATGTATGTATGGCGGTGTGACCGAGCATGATGGGAATCAAATAGATAAAAATAATCTAACTGATAACTCTCATAATATCTTAATTAAAGTATACGAAAACGAGAGAAATTCATTATCTTTTGATATACCTACTAATAAGAAAAACATAACAGCACAAGAAATAGATTATAAAGTTAGAAACTATTTACTTAAGCATAAAAATTTATATGAATTTAATAGTTCGCCTTATGAGACTGGCTATATAAAGTTTATCGAAGGAAATGGTCATTCTTTTTGGTATGATATGATGCCTGAATCTGGTGAAAAATTTTATCCGACTAAATATTTACTAATTTATAATGATAATAAGACAGTTGAGAGTAAATCTATTAATGTAGAAGTTCATTTAACCAAAAAATAATTGAGGGAGATTATATTATAAAAAATATTAAAAAGTTTATGAGATTGTTATGCATAGCTGCGATTATAATAACTTTATTATGTCTTAAAAATAATAATTATGTTAATGCTGATGTAGACAAAATTGATTTAAAGAAAAAATCTGATATAGATAGTAGTAAGTTATTTAATTTAACAAGTTATTATACTGATATAACGTGGCAATTAGACGAGTCAAATAAAATTAGTACAGATCAACTACTGAATAATACTATAATATTAAAAAATATTGATATATCCGTACTTAAAACTTCTAGTTTGAAAGTTGAGTTTAACTCATCAGATTTAGCAAATCAATTTAAAGGGAAAAATATAGATATTTATGGACTGTATTATGGAAATAAATGTGTAGGCTTAACTGAAGAAAAAACATCATGCTTATACGGAGGAGTTACGATACATGATGGAAATCAATTAGATGAAGAGAGAGTTATAGGCGTTAATGTATTTAAAGATGGTGTCCAACAAGAAGGTTTTGTTATAAAAACTAAAAAGGCTAAAGTAACAGTACAAGAATTAGATACTAAAGTTCGATTTAAATTAGAAAATTTATATAAAATATACAATAAAGATACCGGTAACATACAAAAAGGATGCATTTTCTTTCATTCTAATAATCATCAAGATCAATCATTTTATTATGATTTATATAACATAAAAGGTACAGTAGGAGCAGAGTTTTTTCAATTTTATAGTGATAATAGAACAGTTAGCTCATCTAATTATCATATCGATGTATTTTTATATAAAGATTAAGTGATTGATGATTATCAACTGAATCATGAAAATAAACCATTATATGAGGGGACAACGATTTGAATTGTAGTAAAATTTGAAATATATATATTATCTTGAATACGGATTCAAAATTATTTGTTGTAATTAGTAATAATGATAAATAGAATGTTAATTTATTTTGCTAGTGAATTTTTATTTTTAAAACGAATGCTATCGACACACTACAACCTGAACTATCTATAAGCGTGAATTTATAATAAGTTTCATTGTCAAATAGACTGAATAAGTTAGAGGAGGTTTTATGAAGAAATTATCTACTGTAATTATTATTTTGATTCTAGAAATAGTTTTTCATAATATAAATTATGCGAATTCCCAACCCGATCCTAAAATAGACGAACTAAATAAAGTAAGTGATTATAAAAGTAATAAGGGAACTATGGGAAATGTAATGAATCTTTATATGTCTCCACCTGTTGAAGGAAGAGGAGTTATCAATTCTAGACAGTTTTTATCTCATGATTTAATTTTTCCAATTGAGTATAAGAGTTATAATGAGGTTAAAACTGAATTAGAAAATACAGAATTAGCTAACAATTATAAAGGTAAAAAAGTAGACATTTTTGGTGTTCCATATTTTTATACATGTATAATACCTAAATCTGAACCGGATATAAACCAAAATTTTGGAGGTTGTTGTATGTATGGTGGTCTTACATTTAATAGTTCTGAAAATGAAAGAGATAAATTAATTACTGTACAGGTAACAATCGACAATAGACAATCACTTGGATTTACAATAACTACAAATAAGAATATGGTTACTATTCAAGAACTAGATTACAAAGCAAGACACTGGCTCACTAAAGAAAAAAAGCTATACGAGTTTGATGGTTCTGCATTTGAATCTGGATATATAAAATTTACTGAAAAGAACAATACAAGTTTTTGGTTTGACTTATTTCCTAAAAAAGAACTAGTACCTTTTGTTCCATATAAGTTTTTAAATATTTACGGAGATAATAAAGTAGTTGATTCTAAGAGTATTAAAATGGAAGTATTTCTTAATACTCACTGATAAGTATATTTGATATCACTATACAATCATAAAGTGCGTTTTTCGAACTTTTGTTCTAAGTGTTTTATAGATTCATGTAAATAGTTAGTTTATTGCTGGTTGAATTATTTAATTTTTCTCAATGATTTATTCTAAATATGTTTTATGTCAATAGCGGTTTAAAAATGCTGTTTAATGGCGGTTTGAAAATGACGTTTTTTAGTTTAATATTGTCGTGACTTTAAATGTATTTTTACTTTAATAATCTTTTAGTCGCCATGATTCTCCAGTGGAAATGATAATTTAATAACGTATACTTTTGATTGTTTAAGAATGTACAATTTTTTAACACTCTAGAGATAAATATATCGAGGTAATCCGCCTTCTCCGTTAATTTAACGGAAATACAATGAAATGTTAGTATTCTTAAAAGAGCAAGTGTCAAATACGTATCAAGAAAAAGATTTTCTGATTCGTTGACCTTACTCTTTTTGTTCTAAAATAAAACGTGCAAATAAAAAAGTATCTACTTTTTTACTTGCACGATATGATTTGAAAATTAAAGAATTACAAATAGGGGTCTAATGTTAATTTATGAGGTTAAAGTTTCAATGATTTTTGATTTATTAGACCATTTTAATATCTCAAGGTTCTCATGTTCTGCTACAGTTTGTGCTCTTTCATTTATCGGATGATATACATCATTTACAATTATTAACATGATAGGTTCTAATTTGTTTCTGGAAGGTCTGTTTGGTTTGATATCACGGTAAATATAAGCTTCATTAGTTATTTTGTTAAAATCTAAGTTATTTGTAAAGTTAACTAGTTTTTCTGGTTGTGATTTTGTTTCTGAAACAATATAATCAATAGAATATTTTAAACCTGATTCTCCAGAAACAGAAACTTGTGCTAAACCTCTTATTTCTCGGTCATATAAGAATTCAAATACTTCTTCATAGAATCTGTTTGTAACGTTAGATTTAGTAGTTAAAGTAAGGTCATAAATTTTCAATATGCCTTGAATTAAATTATGTTTAGACTGAGCAAAACTCTCATTTTTAACATCCGCTGTAATTTCTTTATCAACTAATTTTAAATTAAATTGATTTAAAATATTCTGTATAAGTTTAGTTCTCGTTTTTGTGTTTATATCAATACCCAACATTTCTAATTCATTAATCGTCAATCCGTTATCTGATAGACAAATTTCATTATTAGGTAGTGTATCAGCATATATTCTAATAAAATCATTCAAATGGTTCTTAAAGGGAGTAGTAATTTCTGTAGAACTATCTAATTCTTTGAAGATATAATTTTGTTTTAACCAGTTGAAATATTCGTTCATTCTTTCTTCGATAGTCTTCAATAAGTATCCCGCCATTTCTTTTACAGTAATCTTGGTTCTATTATAACATTATCGTGTTTTATATTAGTATACTTCATAAAGAAGTCTAATGATTCTATAATTTCATCTGTTAATTCTAAATCTTCAATATCTTTTAATGGGATCGCAATACCACCATTATTATATTCTTCAGTATATATGTGTATATGTGGCGTAGGTATTCTTTCATTATTTGGTGAATTTGCATGATCGCTACCATTAACATCGAACCTAATCATATCAGTGGTTAAAACATAAATACTTGGTTATAAAAGAAAATCGGTTTTAAAAAATCGAATCACGATTAATTCAGAAGAGTAGTGGTATTTTTAAATTTTACTTAATGATATTGCTAAGTTCTGGAGTAAATCCAGTAGGATGACCACAAAGTTTTCTTGTAGTTACATAATTCTTTTGAGCCGTTTCAGATTGATATAACTTATTTACATTATTTCTGCTAATTTCACGTAAGATAGTAGATGCGGATCGGTCTAATTTACGTGCAATAGGTCTTAAAGAATAATTTTCTCTATACGTGCTCAGTTAGTATAAGATAGTTATCGCTCATATTGGCAATACTTAAATGTGTTTTCGTGGTTGTAAACACCTTACAATAAAGTGCCCATTGTGGGTATTTTTATGAATTTTTATTGGGTTGCACTTAATATTACAATGTATTGATTAATAAATAATTACTTTTTACAATAATTACATTCATATCCAAAACCATAAAACCTTTTACAATTTGGTTGTTTTTTTATTGATATATGACATACTCATAAAAGTTGGCAAAAAATAATAAGGGTAGGCGGGCTACCCAAATTTTTAGAGTGAAGTTAATCTTAAAGTTTCTCTGTATTGTATAGCTTTTGGTTCATCAATGAATTGAACTGTGCTATTGTGTTCTGATAAAACTTTATCTTTAATTTCATTAATATTAACCTTAAAGAATTCTTTTCTTCCGTTAACTTTATTAACTTTATATTTTTTAAAGTATTCGTGTAATTTGTTTTCAAGCTCAAAAGCATTTTCAGAGAAAATTAAAGCGTGCACATCGAATTCAAAGGGAACAGATGCGCTACTTAATTCATTAATTCTATCCATTGGTTCTAATCTACGGGTTACACCAATCTTATAAACATTTTCTCCAAATGAACCGATATTTGATATTATATAAACAAACCCTGATTGAGCATTATCTTTTCTGTCCTCTACATTTTCTCTTTCAGAATTTAAATTCTTGAGTGATTGATCTAATTCTCTAATCTTTTCAATATATAATTCTTTTTCGACTTGTAAATCTGTGTTATTTAAATACATTGTCAGCTTTTTGATTTCATTATTGTGGTGTCTAATGTCTTTATCAAGCTCTTTTAGTTTTTTCTCCATTTCTTTTTCTGCTTGTTCTATTTCTTTCAGTCTAGCTCGTTCTTCTCTTCTTATGATCTTTTCATCTTCTATCTTAACTTGATACTTGTGCATTAAATCTAACATCTCAAGTTTTATGTCAAGTAAAGTTTCAGGAATACGTACATTATCCGTTTCAAATATTTTATTTATCCCTTCATAACTTTTAAATATTTTGTTCTGCATGCTTTCGATATTTTTGCTATTTACTTTATTAATTAATTGAGAAGTTTCAGCATTAAATAATCGTATTATTTGCTTGGCCTGTGCATTTTGATGTCTCTTATTCTCTGTAGAAACATTAAATATTTTCACTTCTTCAAGATTTAGTAATTCTTTTTCTTTCATTTGTAATTTTTTAATATATGTATTAATTTGAGATGAGTCTACTTCAACTAAATCGAAGGGATAAGTTAATTCTATATCATATTTAAATAATTCATCATTTAAATAACTAGTAATGTGTTCAAGTTCTTTAGTACCTTCTTCTATACTAGATATTAAATCTTTTTTTAGATTCTTCAATTCTTGTATTTCACGCTTGATTTTTTGATTTTCAATGTTGATACTTTTATTTTTTTCTTTCAAGTTTTGAAGTGTTACTAAATCGGGTTCTACAAATTTATTAACAAGTATTAATTTAGATAATGCATATATTGATAAACTGAACGGGATTATTGCTATACCTGGTGTGCCTATACTAAAGAAAGATGTTACTAAGATTGTCCATAATACCCATTGCTTTTTTAAAATTTCTTTTTTCATTTACCTATTCTCCTTAATTTGAATTTATATGTATTTAAATACTCTCGATGGCTTAATTGCTTTAGAGTTTTGACGCTGTGAGAACAAATGCTATATATTTTTTTTAATAATCTACTATCGCTTTTACTATATAATTTTTGCTACCTTTTATTATTTAGCTGATATAACTAATTTAGAAATTGTTTTATTGCTACTAAAACGTTTGCAATTGTTGAGAAGATACTTATTGTACCAAAAACCACAGTCGTTATAAAAAATAATTTTTGAGTTCTTAAACCTTCATCGTTATTTGATTCTTCATTAAATATCCATTTGCATACCTTCATTATTTTTTCAGTTAATTTATATGAAATAATAAAAAAACATAAAAAAAGCGCATAAAAATGCCAAGAAGAGTCCATTTTAGAAATATCTATATTGATATGATGGCTTAGGATATAAAAAAATACTAAAAAATAAATTATTACTTTACTAATCTTTCTAAAGCTTGATTTCCTACATGAATTAGATGTTAAAGGTATAGAAAGTATAGCGTATAAACTTATTGCTGTTACAAAGAACATTAAAAATATATGTGAAATAGATGATAATAACTTAAAGTATTCTTGATTATTAGATAAATGAACGAGTATATCTATTATAATGTAAGGCACAAATAAGAATGGGAATATGACAAGTGAAAATATTAAGTTTTTTTGGAAGTTACTTTTATCGATATGTTCTTTTACTGTATTTAAACTTTTTCTTAGAACCTGTTTTATCATTGCTTTTAATCCTCCAAATAAGCTGAATTTTACAAAATTAATATTATTTTTATAAAGTGTGTAATTTTGCTTAGTATGTATAAAGGTTGAAACGAATTTTAATTAATTGCTATTTTCCAGTTTACTTGTGAACTTCTACACATCATTTCTTCTACTGATTTACCTGTGTCATTGGCAATCCCTGTCGGTTTAATCATTGTTTTAGCTTGTGCCAAATTTTTGCAGTTCAATATTGATTAAAGTTAAAGTTTTGATTATTTTTTATCCATTAGATTTATTTTGGACTTATTGCGGAAAGTTACCTGCATAATTAGAACAATGAATTAGTAATTGGTTTTAATGGTATATATTATCATAATACTTCTGAAATTTATGATTTACTTAAATGCAAATATTCGGAAATTTCATAAAGGTATCTGACATGTTTTTCCAAATTCATGCAATGAAACGGTTGGACAAAAGCCTTGCCTACGTCCATAATTTCAAATTTCCGGGTTGATTTAAGATGTCTCCATTCGTCAATTTGTGATAAGTGGTTTCTTCATATAGACATCTACTTTTAGTACTTTTGATAAATTGTGTCTTAATTAAATTTTTTTCAAGAAGATAATATTCTGATTCATAATTAGAAAGTTGAGGATTTTCTTCTATATTTGTTAACTTTGATGTTACTAAATGTAATATTAACTTACCATAATTAGCATTATTTGACACTTATGTTTATAACTTTTCAAGTAAGAATATAACTTTACAAGTCGATAATTAATATCATAATTATATGGAATAATAGTCATGATAGGGAGAATTGTGACATGCATACAAAACCAAAAGTGTATATTATCAATTTAGCATCTCGCAATATAATTTTATACAATGTATAATAAGATTTAAAGATGGAGCTCATCAACATTTTCATAGGGGATTTTTAAAATTAAGTATTGAAAAATAAAATATTTATATTATAATATAAATAAGTCAACGACCATGCGTGGACAGTAAAACGAAGTACATGCGAATGTAGTAGCCGTTTACTATGAGACTAGGCATTATAATTGAATATCATAGTATAAATTGCCATGAGAGTAGGAGCTTCAGTTTATGAAGACTTCGAAATCATGGTTTTTTATTTTTAGGGTGAAATTTTAGTTCATAGTAAATATATATATGTTTTTAATTAGACTAAATCATAGCATTAAATTTTTTAGATGAAGCTAGCGATATTACGAAATGATATATAGAACATTTCAGTTATAACAGTATACGAAGTAATCAACTCCATTTAACGGACAATAGTTAATAATCAGTTAATTTTAAATTCAATTATAGATTATTTGTGATAATACAAACATTATTTTTTAAGATTTGATTAAAGTTCGTTTTGATATTTATAGCGAAAAAGTTGAGTATCGGTAATTTTATCATATCGTTTGAATATAAAGAGAACTTTTTAAATACAATGAAGGTTGCGCCAAAATGACCGGTTTTCAGCATCATAAATGAATAAATTGTGTCATTTTTAATATTTTATAGCATTTTATTTTTTAATGAACAGTTAATTTTATAAATAAGTGAAATAATCTATAAAAAATTTGTATTAAAAATTTATATAGAAAGAAAGTGAAACTTATGTTTAAGAAAAAATGTTAGCTGCAACTTTGTCAGTAGGACTGATTGCGCCTTTAGCATCTCCGATTCAAGAATCTAGAGCAAATACTAATATTGAAAATATTGGTGATGGTGCTGAAGTAATCAAACGTACGGAGGATGTTAGTAGTAAGAAATGGGGCGTTACTCAAAATGTCCAATTCGACTTTGTAAAAGATAAAAAATATAACAAAGACGCTTTAATTGTTAAAATGCAAGGTTTTATCAATTCCAGAACTTCATTTTCAGATGTGAAGGGTAGTGGATATGAATTAACTAAACGAATGATTTGGCCATTCCAATATAATATAGGACTGACGACTAAAGATCCAAATGTAAGCTTAATCAATTATCTTCCTAAAAATAAAATAGAAACTACGGATGTTGGTCAAACATTAGGATATAACATTGGAGGTAATTTCCAGTCAGCACCATCTATAGGAGGTAATGGCGCATTTAATTACTCTAAAACAATTAGTTATACCCAAAAGAGTTATGTCAGTGAAGTAGATAAGCAAAACTCAAAATCTGTTAAATGGGGAGTTAAAGCAAACGCATTTGTTACGCCAGATGGTAAAAAGTCTGCGCATGATAGATATTTATTCGTACAAAGTCCAAATGGTCCATCAGGTTCAGCAAGAGAATACTTTGCTCCTGATAATCAATTGCCACCATTAGTTCAAAGTGGCTTTAACCCATCATTTATCACTACACTATCACATGAAAAAGGTTCAAGTGATACGAGTGAATTTGAAATTTCATATGGCAGAAACTTAGATATTACATATGCGACTTTATTCCCTAGAACTGGTATTTACGCAGAAAGAAAGCATAATGCATTTGTAAATAGAAACTTTGTAGTTAGATATGAAGTCAACTGGAAAACACACGAAATTAAAGTGAAAGGACATAATTAATATGAAAATGAAGAAATTAGTCAAATCATCAGTTGCTACATCAATTGCATTGCTTATGCTATCGAATACAGTTGATGCAGCTCAACATATTACACCTGTTAGCGAGAAAAAACTAGACGATAAAATCACTTTATACAAAACGACAGCAACATCTGATAATGATAAATTGAATATATCTCAAATTTTAACTTTTAATTTCATCAAGGATAAAAGTTATGATAAAGATACATTAGTACTTAAGGCGGCTGGGAACATTAATTCTGGGTATAAAAAGCCAAATCCAATGGATTACAACTATTCATATTTTTATTGGGGAGCTAAGTATAATGTTTCTGTTAGCTCGGAGTCCAATGATTCTGTAAATGTTGTTGACTATGCACCTAAAAATCAAAATGAAGAATTTCAAGTTCAACAAACACTAGGTTATTCATATGGCGGAGATATTAATATAACAAATGGATTATCTGGTGGATTGAATGGATCAAAATCATTTTCAGAAACAATTAATTATAAACAAGAAAGTTACAGAACTACGATTGATAGAAAAACAAATCATAAATCAATTGGCTGGGGTGTTGAGGCGCACAAAATTATGAATAATGGTTGGGGACCATATGGTAGAGATAGTTATGACCCAACATATGGTAATGAACTGTTTTTAGGTGGTAGACAAAGTAGTTCAAATGCTGGTCAAAATTTCTTACCAACACATCAAATGCCGTTATTGGCACGTGGTAATTTTAATCCAGAATTTATAAGCGTACTTTCTCATAAACAGAATGAAGCTAAAAAGTCAAAAATCAAAGTGACTTATCAAAGAGAAATGGATAGATACACTAATTATTGGAATCGTCTACACTGGATTGGTAATAATCATAAAAATCAAAATACAGTAACATTTACATCAACTTATGAAGTTGATTGGCACAACCATACTGTTAAATTAATTGATACAAATTCTAAAGAAACTAATCCTGGAGTATAACTGTTACAAATAGAGGAAGTTAAACCCGAAATTTAAGAGTTAAATAAAAAGTTTTCACAACATAATAAAAAAAGAAGTTACATTATTTGTCTAAATTCACAATAGTACGATAAAATTAATGACGATTTACAAATTAATAACAAATAATTATTATAAAATTCATTGATTTATTGTGTGGTAATGATTAATATGACTATTGAAGTAGGCCTTAACTTCAACTTCAAATAGGAGGCTTTATCTATGGAAAAAGTTCTTGATTTAGACGTGCAAGTTAAAGGAAATAACAACACTAATGATTCAGCGGGTGACGAAAGACTTACTAGCTATTCTTTATGTAGCTTTGGTTGTGGAAAGACGGGTAGTTTTAACAGCTTCTGTTGTTAAGGGTACAGCAAATAGAGCCTGAAAGGGCTCTATTTGTCTTTTTAAATATATTAGGTGTTAAAAAGGGAAACAGTTTACTAATCGTCAGGTATTTTTATAATTAGTCTTCTATATTATCAGTTGAGTGTTTCAATACATTCTGACTTTGGTGATGGAAAGTTATACTTTTAGTTGTAATATAGTTTTCATGACTTCCTGTTAAATAAGTTAGGATTATGTAATTAGCCTCTATCTTTACATATAAGTAATGACAAGCTTTGGTTATTATATTGACCCTCTTAGAACATGTCATTTAAGAAAATAATCAAGTCATTGAAATTATATGTTTATATCTTCATCTTTAAAATAACTTCAATTATTAATTGCTAAATTTTGTATAAATAGAACAAAATTGCATAAATATCTATTAATTAATCTCAAGTAGTCATCTCCAAATTCGTAATAGTATTGATAGCTAAGAATATCTAAGTATTTGTATAAATGAATTGATTAATCTATTAAAAAATTCATCAATAAATTTAAAATTATGAACTTAGATGCAAAATTATTAGTGAAAATAAATAGTAATAAAAAAACACAAAAATCTAATTATCAAAATAGTATTGCTAAATTAATAAGTGTTTACAAAAAATTCACAAAATATAATTATATAATTATTGATTTGTTGTGTGAAAAGGGATAATATGACAATTGAAGTAGGCCTTAACTTCAACTAATAATAGGAGGTTTTATCTATGGAAAAAGTTCTTGATTTAGACGTGCAAGTTAAAGCAAACAATAACTCAAATGATTCAGCAGGTGACGAACGTATTACAAGTCATAGTTTATGTACTCCTGGTTGTGCTAATACTGGTAGTTTTAATAGCTTCTGCTGTTAAGATTACAGCAAATAGAGCCTGAAAGGGCTCTATTTGTCTATTCAAATATGTGAGGTGCTTACAAATGAACACTATTTACGAACCGTCAAGTATTTGTATGATTAGAACACCTTTATTATCAGTTGAATTTTTCAATTTATTTTTAAATACTGAACAAATTAAATATAGCGACCTACAATTAAATGCTCAGATGAAAGAATCAATCCTAACAACAACATTTAACTTATATCGTACTTTACAAGAAATAAATTTTGATGGCGATAACAAGAAGGTTAGAGATGCTAAAGAAAGTTTATTAAAATATTTAATTAGAATGTCAACACGTCCAACGCCATTTGGATTATTAAGTGGTATTAATTTGGGGCATTTTGTAAACGAACCAACACGTCTTAAAGTTGGAAATAGTATCCAAAAATATGTGAAAGTCGATGGCGAATGGTTGTATAAACTGATTAGTTATATTGAGAGTATTGATGAATATTATCAAAATTTGAAAGTTATTTGGAATAGTAAAGCACATATTATCAATGATCGAATATATTTAAATGAACAAAGTGCTATTTATTTGAATAATAATAAAGACACATCTTTTTCCATTAAAAATAGTGAATTACTCGTATTCATCAAAACCACTGTGACGAATAATAATATTACTTTTTCAAATTTAGCTGAAAAGATAAATCAAGAATTTGAAATTAATGATATTACTAAAGTGAAAGAATATATCCATAATCTTGTCTCAAAGGAAATTATATATTCAACAATCAGACCACCGTTATCAAATAGCGATAATTTAAATTATATTTTAAATAAACTTTCTTTACATAATGATGATTTTGTAGAAAAAATTAGAGAAATCAAGAAATTGATATCAGCGTATGAAAAAACTGAAATTGGATTTGGTGAGGAATTATATAAAGACATTATTCAGCATATGAAGGCACTATTCAAATGTAAAAACTATCTTCAAATTGATACCAAAATTGACATGACTAGCAATTATTTACATCAAGATATAGCAACAAATATATCTGAAGCAGCATACTTATTGTGGCTTTTATCAAGAAATAATATTGGATTCACAGATTTGAAAGTTCTTCACAACCGTTTTATTGAAAAGTATGGATTTGAACAACTTGTTAATGTTAAAGATTTGATTTCAGATATAACAGGTTTCGGGACAACAATTTTTCAAGAAGAAGAAACCGATGGAAATAATATTGTAATGCTTAAGCAAAAATTTTTACATGCTTTGAGAAATAATGAAGAAATTGTGATCGATGATAAAGATGTAGAGTCATTGATTAACGATAACACTATCAATAATTATCATGCACCAATGAGTGCAGATGTTTATGCTGAACTTTATTTAGGACGTTTTTACAATCAGTACAATGAGCTCATTGTTATTAGTCCTTTAACGGTGTCTTTTAATGCAGGAGCTACATTTGGGCGCTTTCATCATTTAATTGATACTGAAACTTTAGCAAAATTAGAACATGAAAAAGGACAATATTTTCAAAAGTCAATGCATGATGACAATGTAGAATTTGTTTCTATAAATAATGTACCGAAATATCCACGAAATCATAATGTATTAACTAATCATGACTCATACGAATATTCAATGAATTTAGGAAGTAGTTATAGTGATTCAAAGTATGAGCTTAACTTAGATGATATTTATGTTGGTGCTACTTTTAACAAATTATATTTATATTCTCGCCAACTTAATAAAAGGGTACTATTTGAATCAAACAATATGTATAACTTTTTAAAAGAAAGTAATTTATATCGATTGTTACGAGAAATTTCAATGGAATCTGTGAAATGCATTGAACCTATGAACGATGTGAGTATTGATTCATTTAGTTATTCACCACGAATCAGATATAAAAATGTCATTCTTAAACCAGCATATTGGAAAATTAATGAGATGGTATTACCTTTACCTAAAAATGAAGAATGGGATCAACAATTTTTGAAATATCAAGAACAATTCAATATACCTAACATCGTGAATTTAGTTTATGGAGATAACAAACTTCTACTAAATTTATCATTAGCTAATCATAGATATTTATTGATGAAAGAATATAAGAAGCATAAACGTGTACGTTTAGTAGAATCATTTTTACCACAATCAAAGAATGATCATGTGTATGAAATTGTTACACCTATTTATAAAAAATCATCTTATCGTGGACCCGAAATCGAAATTCCAAAATATAACAATACAGATATTGAATATGACAAAGAATGGTTTGCAATACACATTTATATCGAAAAATCTTCACAAGATACATTTATCATCGATAATTTGTATCCATTTGTAAAACATCTTAAAGGCAAGGGAGATATAGATCAATATTTTTTAATGCGCTATATCAAACAAGGTGACATTTTAAAGTTGAGGTTATACAGGAATGACGAAAATTATAACGAAATATACAGTATCTTAAAAGATTGGTTATCATTTGTTCGTCAAACGACAGAGGTTTCAGATTATGAATTTGTATCATATGAGCCAGAATTTTTTAGATATGGCGGTAAGAACACGATTGATGAAATAGAATCCTTTTTTGAATATGACACGAATTTAGCTGTCAATATTATTGACAATGATTTTAAGTTTGATCGACCATTTGTTGTTGCTATTTCAATAATGTATTTATTTGAAATGTTGTCAATTTCTAATGAAGAGCGTATGGAAATTGTTAATAACTATGTACCTACCTCATTTAAAAGCAAAGAGATTAGACCATATAAAAATGAACTCGTAACTATATGTAATCCTGAAAATAATTTCGAAAACATCGCTAAACACTATAGTGATATTTATCGAATTTTAAAAGATGACAACCAAATTTTGAGCAAATTAAATAAATGTCTTAAACAACCTTTAACTACAAAAAGGTCAAGGATTATTGGCAGTTTAATTCATATGCGCTGCAATCGAATATTTGGCGTTGATAAGGACCAAGAAACCTTTGTTTTATCTATTGTAAAAGAAATTGTTAAAACTCAAAAGTATTGGTGTGGTGATAAAAATGACTGATTTGAATCTAATTTTGAAGAAAAAGTTTCAAGAGATTTCAGAAGTAGATGATTTTATTTCAAAAGCATCAACTGAAACAGATTACTTTGAACCAGTAACATTATCACATGGCATTCCAGGTTTAATATTATTTTTAGATGCCTATCAAAAAGCATACAACACAAATACTGAACAAATCGTGCATAAGTATATCATGAAATTAGCACCATACTTACAAAAACATCAATATAATCATTCTCTATTTGGTGGACTTTCAGGTATTGCATTTTCAATGGATATAGCATCACAAAACGGCAGGAATTATCAAAATATATTAAATAATATTGATGAAGTCATTGTGAATGAAATAGAAAATAAAATGGATCAAATATTACAAGAACCATTAAATCCATTAAATTATGACACTATCAGTGGATTAGCTGGGATAGGGCGATATTTATTAAATCGGGTAGACGCAAACGCCACAAATGTTAAAGCGTTAAAAAGAATATTAACATACTTTAAAGACATTCAATATTCTCAAAATAGCTGGGTAGTCCCACAAGAAAGTCAATTTTTAGAGTCTGATAAAAATTATTTTACTGAAGGTAATATCAATCTTGGCCTTGCACACGGAGTGCTAGGACCGATGTCTTTATTTGCGTTATGCGTGATTAAAGGAATTACGATTGAAAATCATCAGCACATATTAAAAGACATGTACCAATTTATTATGGACGAAAAATTTTGTTGCAATGATAGATGGTTGCAGCGTTACGATTTGATTTCTGAACGTAATCATTTCAATTATATTCGGAATGGGTGGTGTTATGGTAATACGGGTGTTATGACGACGCTATTTTTAATCGGCCAGGCATTACAAGATGATGAAATTATTCAAACGTCTAAAAAAGTGATGTTACAAGTCGTAAATGATAAGGAGAAAAATCTAATAAGTCCTACTATTTGTCATGGATTATCTTCACAAATATTAATGTTAACGACCATGAATTTGCATTTTGAATCAAATGAAGTTTCTGATTATATAAATGAATTAATAAATAAACTGAGTTCTCATTATAAGGGAGATCATCTAGTTAATTATATAGACATTAATGAGAATCATGAAGGCGTATTTAAAAGTCAGAAAGTAGGTCTTTTAGAAGGAGAACTAGGGGTTTATCTAACATTGATAACATTGCAAAATACAAATATTCTCAATGAAAAAAATTGGACAAATGCGTTTTTAATTAGCTGAATGGAGGCGTATATTATGGGAAAAAATGTATTGATTTGTTTGTGTGGCTCAGTAAATAGTATCAATATTAGCCATTATATTATTGAATTGAAATCAAAATTTGATGAAGTAAATGTAATTGCATCAACGAATGGTAGAAAGTTTATTAACGGTGAAATATTAAAACAATTTTGTGACAACTATTATGATGAATTTGAAAATCCTTTTTTAAATCATGTTGATATAGCAAATAAGCACGACAAGATTATTATTTTACCTGCGACATCTAATACGATTAATAAAATAGCAAATGGTATATGTGACAATTTATTACTAACTATTTGTCATACAGCTTTTGAAAAACTCTCAATATTTCCAAATATGAATTTACACATGTGGGAAAATCCAGTTACTCAAAATAATATTCGATTATTAAAAGATTATGGTGTATCAATATACCCAGCAAATATTTCAGAAAGTTATGAATTAGCGTCAAAAACATTTAAAAAGAATGTTGTCGCACCAGAACCATATAAAGTTCTGGAATTCATTTGAGATAAGAAGATGAAAACCATAAAGCGCGTGCTTAATAATTTAATAATATTGTGTCTTTTAATTTCTATTACAATGAGTACTGCATCAGCGTCAGAAGAACAATATTACAGTGTTGAGTACAAAAATACAGCAACATTTAACAAGTTAGTTAAAAAGAATGACTTAAACGTTGTCTATAATATACCGGAATTACATGTGGCACAGATTAAAATGACGAAAACGCATGCTAATGCATTGGCAAACTATAAAAATGACATTCAATATATCAATGCCACATGTTCAACTTGCATGACGAGTGAGAAAACAATTGACAGAACATCAAATGAGTCATTATTTTCAAGGCAATGGGATATGAATAAAATAACAAAAAATGGAGCATCGTATGATGATTTGCCAAAACATGCTAACACCAAAATAGCAATCATAGATACAGGTGTGATGCAAACCCATGATGATTTGAAAAACAATTTCTCGACTGATTCTAAAAATTTAGTACCTTTAAACGGCTTTAGAGGTACTGAACCGGAAGAAACAGGCGATGTTCACGATGTCAATGATAGAAAAGGACATGGCACGATGGTGTCGGGTCAAACGAGTGCTAATGGTAGATTAATAGGTGTTGCACCGAATAATAAATTTACAATGTATCGCGTGTTTGGTAGTAAAAAAACAGAATTGCTTTGGGTATCAAAAGCGATTGTTCAAGCTGCAAATGATGGAAATCAAGTCATCAATATTAGTGTTGGTAGTTATACTATTTTGGACAAAAATGACCATCAAACATTTAGAAAAGATGAAAAAGTAGAATACGATGCGTTACAGAAAGCAATTAATTACGCCAAGAAGAAAAAATCTATCGTTGTTGCTGCAGCTGGTAACGATGGTATTGATGTCAATGACAAACAGAAACTAAATTTACAGCGTGAATATCAAGGTAATGGCGAAGTGAAAGATGTTCCTGCATCTATGGACAATGTCGTTACAGTAGGATCAACAGATCAGAATAGTAATCTATCTGAGTTTTCCAATTTTGGTATGAATTATACAGATATTGTTGCGCCCGGAGGATCATTTGCTTATTTAAATCAATTTGGTGAGGATAAATGGATGAATGAAGGGTATATGCAAAAGGAGAACATTTTAACTACTGCCAATAACGGAAGATATATTTATCAAGCTGGAACTTCATTAGCCACACCTAAAGTTTCGGGAGTGCTAGCTTTAATCATTGATAAATATCATCTTGAAAAACATCCAGATAAAGCGATTGAATTGTTATATCAGCATGGCACATCCAAAAATAATAAACCATTTAGTAAGTATGGGCATGGTGAGCTTGATGTGTATAAAGCATTAAATGTAGCAAATCAAAAAGCAAGTTAATAAATCAAAGGAGTTTTTGATTATGGCAAAATTAGTTACTGAAAACATTTCGAAGCGGTTTAAAAATCAAGATGTATTAAAGCATATTAATATCACTTTAGAAAATAACGAAGTTTATGGATTACTTGGTATTAATGGAGCCGGTAAAACGACACTTATGAAAATTATATGTGGCATACTTCAACAAGATTCTGGAGAGATATTGTTAGATAATCAACCGATGAAACGCAATGATTTACACAAAGTTGGTTCACTTATAGAAACACCGGCGACGTATAACCATTTAAGTGCACAAGATAATTTAAAAATCGTATGTTTAAATGAAAGTGTAGATTTCAGTGAAATTAAAAATGTTTTAAGTTTAGTTAATTTAAATGTCGATAAAAAGAAAAAGGTTAAGGACTTTTCTTTAGGTATGAAACAAAGACTTGGAATTGCAATGGCATTAATTAAAAAGCCAGAAATTTTAGTATTAGACGAACCATCTAATGGTTTAGACCCATATGGAATACAAGAACTTAGAGAACTTCTAAAATTATTAACAGAACAAGGTACTAGTATCATTATCTCAAGTCACATTTTATCTGAAATCCAAGTTTTAGCAGATCATATCGGTATTATTCATGAAGGTGAGCTAAAATACCAGCAAAGAAATAACAAAGATGAAAACTTAGAAGACATATTCTTCAAAATAACGAAAGGAGATTACAAATGATACATTTAAAAATAGAAGGTATCAAATTTAAAAATTCTTTCAGTATGTATGTTTTATTAATAAGTCCACTGGTATTTCTATGTTTTGCTATTTTCACAGTTTTATTCGCTAAAAGTAATTCAGGAACAGCGAATAGTGTGTCACCATATATAACATTACTATTTAATATTTGGCCAATTGCATTCATTCCAATTGTATTATGTATGGCTTGTAATTCGTTATTTAAAATTGAAATGAGAAATAAATCATTTAATTATTACTTAAGTAATAATTGGTCAATTACAAAAGAAATAAGAGCAAAGATTGCCATTTTATCATTAGCATTTTTGGTACATTGCTTTTTAGTATACATTATTGCTTATATAGGCGAGCTTATTATTAATCCGCATCCGGTTAATGCTATGTTGCTATTGGTGACAATATTGTTGATGTATGTTGTATCTCTACCATTGATACCACTCAACTTTTTATTAACACGATACTTTGGGGTGTTCGTATCAATATTAATAAACTTAGTATTATCAGTCATTTGTGTCATATTTTTAACATTGAAAAGTTTATTTTGGGTGTTGCCATGGGCGATCATGCAGAGAATCCCGCTTGTAACGCTTGGCATATTACCTAATGGTTTAGTTGTAAATCATAACTCAAAATATTTTAATGATCTCAATGCCTTATATATTTCGATTATTATAAGCATCATTCTTTTCGCAATATTAACATTTTTAAATAATAAGAAAAGTTGGCGATTAAAATGATAATTAACGAATTAAAGTCATGTAAGTTGAAATTTTCTAAGCAAGCACTTACATTTGTACCTATTATTGTAACCATACTATTTATATTATTTATAAATTGGTATTTAAACGTGAATGAATGGAATGGTCGACAAATTAGCTTGTTTACAGCGAGTTTTAATGCAATTACATCGCTATTAATTTCTATAAACGTCTATCAAGTTATCAATTTTGAAGAAAATATTGGTCACTTTAATCATATTTTAGGAAAAGCTAATAGGCTAAATTGGTTAAATGCATCAATGATTTTTACTTATACTATTACAGCCATATGTATTCTATTAGCATCAATTAATTTATTGTGGCATTCACATGATATGAAAATAACACTTATGTTTATAGGCGTATCATTGTTTTTCAATGTCATTATATTAGTGCTACTTTTTATTTTTAGTATTTTCATTAAAGATGTAATGGCTATTGTTGTCGGAGTTTTAATGTTTATTTTTAACGTCTATTTTGGATTAGAAGTGCTTGGAGATCATTCGTGGTTCTATTTACCAATCACATATGCTACACGTTACGTTTATATGTTTATAGAAGGTAGTATACCAGTTACATTAACATTGGCGATCTATATTATTATCACGTTGCTATTAGCAGTTTTACTCTTTAAAGGATTTAATAAATGGAGCGGTAGAACAATTAAAGATTAAAGATTGGGGCGCTAATGGTAAAAGAAATTTAGTTGCGTTTAAAAGGGAGAAAAGAGAACAGATAAATATGAATACAAAATAATTTTGTATTCGGACAACAGGGGTATTAGACGCGATTGACAATGTCTGGTTAATTAAATGTAAACTTTGCATAGACGATGAACAATTGGTGTAAATTTTTTGAGTTTGAATGTAATTGTGATTTATTGGTTAGACATTTTATTGAATTGCGTGTTATTATATAGATGTAAAAATAAGACGACATGCGCGAACATGCCGTCTTAGTAAGCCAAAAGCTGGCTTCTAAAAATATTTTTTAACCATTCCAACTTGCCAAAGTTAATGCGGAATGGTTTTTTTATTTTCCGCTATTTGAAATAAAAATGACGTTTTAATTTAATATGGGCTAGGTGGTTTGTAAGAAAGGGTTAGTTATTAAGGTTTTATGAATTAAGGAAATTTGAGTTTAGCGTTAGTTTAGTTAATAGTGATTTTATCTATATCTTTTTTATATAGCATTAATTGTTTATGTTCATCATAGTCTTCTCCTACTTTAGCTGTAATTAGAGGGTCATTTTTATCTTTACTATGAATAGAAACTGTATCACCATTATTAACTAGGTTTTGTTCTTTCAATTTTTGAGTAAGTTTTTTCCAAGTTTCATTAGCATCAATTCTAGTATTGAAATCTTCAGAAGGGATATTTTTCTTAGTTATATCAATCTGGCTTAATTTTGAAAAATTACTTGGAGTGCTGGTTACATCATTATGATTTGCAGTAGATTCTACACTGTTAGATTGGCCAGAAGTAGTAGTAAATGTCACTTTGACAGTTTCATTTTCATTTCCGCTAATGATTTTCGAATCAATTAATGAATCTTTAACTTTTTTCCACAATTGACCGTCTGTCATATTTTCTTCTGCTTTAGCTGTTTTAACAACTTTATTTGTATCTAATCCTAAGTATGAAGAATGTAAGCCTGTTCCTAATGTTGTTAATACTAAAGCACTTGCTACTAATGTTTTACCTAAAAATTTTGTATTCATTTTAATTGCTCCTTTTTTTATATTGTAAACGTTTACAATGCAAATATAATAATAATTTTTTAAAAGAACAATTAACTAAATATCAAAAATGTATTAACTATCTATTAACTAAAAAATAGAATAATTTTTTAACATCGTTTTGGTGTTTTGAATTATAAAAATTACAGAAAAAGTGTTTTATATGAAAGATTGTTGGTGAGTATTTTGATCACTAAGTAAATGTTAAACAAGTTTATAGCTGGAAATTTATAATCAATTAGAAAAGAATGTCTCAAATATTGTTTAAAATTGGTGATTAGCATAAAGTTTGATATTAAGAAAACATAGGATAATTTCCCACTAGTAAAAAAGACATGCATAAACATGTCAACGAACCTCATACATATCATTTTAACTATGAAATTAAATTAAACCTGAAATAAGTATCCGCATATATCGATGACACTAACCAAATCAAAACCTCAAAATATATTCCACGAAGTACCATAACTCGAAGAAAATTCCATAATTCTATCACTTTCAACAACCACACTACATTACAATTTCCTCATTTACTTATATATACATGATTCAATTCCAGCTCTCATATTGTCATAAAAATTAGGAGACATATATCATCAATGACATTACTAAATTCAATGCATCATATAGACCGTGAACATAAATATAAGTACTAGTTTGTTCACCTCAATAAAATTATTTATAGATTTTTAAAAATTGTACATGTTTAAACAATCAAAAGTGTACATTATTAAATTGTCATTTTCATACTGTTCACCATATAGACATATATTCACACTAACCCAATTTCCGAATAAATATTATGATTTCAGTCCTATAATTAATATTTGAGACTAAAAAATTCATAAAAAGCCAACTTTAATTGTACAATATTGAGTTTTAACCATATTTAAATAAATGAGTCAATTCATATTTAATCATTTAATAAAATGTTAATAAGTAGTTAATTAATTTTTAATTAATATTTTTATATAAACTGTATATAGTAAATGTGTATCTAGATACATTAACTATAAAAATAAATTTTAATGGAGGTAAAATATGAATAAAAATGTAATGATTAAAGGTTTAACAGCTTTAACTATTTTAACATCTATCGGTTTCGCTGAGAATATGTCTGATCAGCCTCATTCAATTGCCAAGGCAGGAAAGAATATCAAAGAAGTTACTGATGCAACTAAGGCACCATACAATTCAGTGGTTGCATTTGCGGGTGGTACTGGCGTGGTTGTTGGTAAGAATACAATCGTAACTAACAAACATATCGCTAAAAGTAATGATATTTTCAAAAATAGAGTATCAGCACATCATTCGAGTAAAGGTAAAGGCGGAGGAAACTACGACGTTAAAGACATTGTAGAATATCCCGGAAAAGAAGACCTTGCGATAGTTCATGTTCATGAAACAAGTACAGAAGGTTTGAATTTTAATAAGAACGTTAGTTATACAAAATTTGCAGACGGAGCAAAAATGAAAGATAGAATTTCTGTTATTGGTTATCCAAAGGGTGCACAAACAAAATATAAAATGTTTGAATCGACAGGAACGATTAATCATATCAATGGAACGTTTATGGAATTTGATGCGTATGCACAACCAGGTAATTCTGGATCACCTGTATTGAATTCTAAAAATGAATTGGTTGGTATTCTATATGCAGGTAGTGGAAAAGATGAATCTGAAAAGAATTTCGGTGTTTATTTCACACCACAATTAAAAGAATTTATTCAAAATAATATTGAAAAATAAGTATCAACATTTTATTCAAGAAGTTGATTTTTTATAACGCAATAAAGAAAACGGTTACATAATTAACTAAAAAATTTATGTATCTAGATATCAAAATAATTAAAAAAGAGGAACTTAAAATGAACAAAAACGTAGTCATCAAAAGTTTAGCAGCTTTGACAATATTAACATCTGTAACAGGTGTTGGAACAACATTGGTTGAGGGAGTTCAACAAACAGCAAAAGCTGAAAATAATGTCACAAAAGTTAAAGATACGAGTATATTCCCATATACAGGTGTTGTTTTAGTTAACAGTGCGACTGGATTTGTAGTAGGAAAAAACACCATTTTAACAAATAAACATGTATCAAAATATTACAAAGTTGGTGATCGTATTAATGCGCATCCTAATGGTGACAAGGCCAATGGTGGCATTTATTCAATTAAAAAGATTATTGATTATCCAGGTAAAGAAGATGTATCAGTCATTCAAGTTGAAGAACGTGCAATTGAACGTGGACCAAATGGTTATAATTTTAACGATAATGTAACACCATTTAAATATGCAGCAGGCGCTAAAGCTGGTGACCGAATTAAAGTGATTGGTTATCCACAACCACATAAAAATAAATATATTTTACATGAGTCAACAGGCCCTGTGATGTCAGTAGAAGGTAGCAGCATTGTATATTCTGCGCATACAGAAAGTGGAAACTCTGGTTCACCTGTATTAAACAGCAACAACGAATTAGTTGGTATTCATTTTGCTTCAGATGTGAAAGATGATGACAATAGAAATGCTTATGGCGTCTACTTCACACCAGAAATTAAAAAATTCATTGCAGATAATTTAGATAAATAATTAAAACTTAGACATTCACCCAATCCTGACAAAATACACTATAACTAACATTTATTAATATATATTGCATTATTTAATATGCATCAAAGCCAATCAATGATTGATTTTCACCAACTCAATTGTTGATTGGTTTTATTTATGTAAGAATGAACAACTTTTTGACATCATTGAGAATATAAATGATTTTGAAAGCTACAACATTTCTATAAAATTTTTCAATAACAATTGCGCCGCTAAAACTTAAAATTTCCACAACCAACATCAAAATTCTCAACATCGCAACAACACCAAATGTTATAATAAATCTATTACACAAAGAGATAAATTTCTTATTCAAAGGCGGAGGAATCACATGTCTATTACTGAAAAACAACGTCAGCAACAAGCTGAATTACATAAAAAATTATGGTCGATTGCGAATGATTTAAGAGGGAACATGGATGCGAGTGAATTCCGTAATTACATTTTAGGCTTGATTTTCTATCGCTTCTTATCTGAAAAAGCGGAACAAGAATATGCAGATGCCTTGTCAGGTGAAGACATCACGTATCAAGAAGCATGGGCAGATGAAGAATATCGTGAAGATTTAAAAGCAGAATTAATTGATCAAGTCGGTTACTTCATTGAACCACAAGATTTATTCAGTGCGATGATTCGTGAAATTGAAACGCAAGATTTCGATATCGAACATCTAGCGACGGCAATTCGTAAAGTTGAAACATCAACACTAGGTGAAGAAAGTGAAAATGACTTTATCGGACTGTTCAGCGATATGGACTTAAGTTCAACGCGACTAGGTAACAATGTTAAAGAACGTACTGCGTTAATTTCCAAAGTTATGGTTAACCTTGACGATTTACCATTCGTTCACAGTGATATGGAAATTGATATGTTAGGTGATGCATATGAATTCCTAATCGGACGTTTTGCGGCGACAGCAGGTAAAAAAGCTGGCGAGTTCTATACACCACAACAAGTATCTAAGATACTGGCGAAGATTGTCACAGACGGTAAAGATAAATTACGTCACGTGTATGACCCAACATGTGGTTCAGGTTCACTACTTTTACGTGTCGGTAAAGAAACGCAAGTGTATCGTTATTTCGGACAAGAACGTAACAATACCACTTACAACTTAGCGCGCATGAACATGTTATTACATGATGTACGTTATGAAAATTTCGATATCCGTAATGATGATACGTTGGAAAATCCAGCCTTTTTAGGCCATACATTTGATGCGGTTATTGCGAACCCACCATACAGTGCGAAATGGACAGCAGATTCCAAATTTGAAAATGACGAACGATTCAGTGGTTACGGCAAACTTGCGCCAAAATCCAAAGCAGACTTTGCCTTTATTCAACACATGGTACATTACTTAGACGATGAAGGTATCATGGCCGTTGTACTCCCACATGGTGTCTTATTCCGTGGTGCCGCAGAAGGCGTGATTCGTCGTTATTTAATTGAAGAAAAGAACTACTTAGAAGCCGTGATTGGCTTACCAGCCAATATTTTCTATGGGACAAGTATTCCAACATGTATTTTAGTATTTAAAAAATGTCGCCAACAAGACGACAATGTATTATTTATCGATGCATCCAATGATTTTGAAAAAGGAAAAAATCAAAATCATTTAAGCGATGCTCAAGTCGAACGTATTATAGAAACATATAAGCGTAAAGAAACGATTGATAAATATAGCTACAGTGCGACATTACAAGAGATTGCCGATAACGATTACAACTTAAACATACCGAGATATGTTGATACATTCGAAGAAGAAGCACCGATTGATTTAGATCAAGTCCAACAAGATTTGAAAAATATCGACAAAGAAATCGCAGAAATTGAACAAGAAATCAATGCATACCTGAAAGAACTTGGGGTGTTGAAAGATGAGTAATACACAAAAGAAAAATGTGCCAGAGTTGAGATTCCCAGGGTTTGAAGGTGAATGGGGAGAGAAGAAGTTAGGGGAAGTAGCAAGTTTTGCCAAAGGTAAATTAGGTGCTAAGAAAGATGTGAGTCAAACTGGTGTGCCAATAATATTGTACGGAGAATTATATACAAAGTATGGTGCTATTGTTAGCAAGATTTTTAGTAAAACAGATATTCCCGAAAACAAATTAAAGATGGCTTCAAAAAATGACGTTCTTATTCCATCATCTGGGGAAACAGCAATTGATATAGCAACTGCATCGTGCATTTATTTAAATAAAGGTGTTGCAGTTGGTGGAGATATTAATATTTTAACACCTCATAAGCAAGACGGTAGGTTCATTTCATTGTCAATTAATGGAATAAATAAAAATGAATTATCTAAATATGCACAAGGAAAGACAGTAGTTCATTTATATAATAATGATATTAAAAATTTAAAAATTGCATTTCCGAGCCAATTTGAAGAACAAGTAAGAATAGGTGATTTCTTCAGCAAACTTGACCGGCAAATTGAATTAGAAGAACAAAAACTTGAATTGCTTCAACAACAGAAAAAAGGCTATATGCAGAAAATTTTCTCACAGGAACTGAGATTTAAAGATGAGAATGGTAATGATTATCCGGATTGGACAAATGAAAACTTCAAAGATTTATTTAAAGTTGTACCATCAAAAAAATATCAAATAAAATCTTCGGAAATTATCGAAAGTGGTAAAATACCAGTAGTTGATCAAGGAAAAAAATTAATTTTAGGTTTTTCAAATCAAACAGATAAAGTATATAAAGAATTCAATAATGTTATTATTTATGGTGATCACACTACTATTATAAAAAAAATGGATGTTCCATTTATAATTGGGGGAGATGGAGTAAAACTATTGACTCCCATTTCAAATAATAATTTAGATTATTTTTTTAGCATTTTACAATACTTTAATATAGATTCAGAAGGCTATAAACGACATTTCAGTATTCTAAAAGATAAAAATTTTTATACAGCTAATAGTAACAAAGAACAACAAAAAATCGGATGTTTCTTTAAAAGCTTAGATTTGATAATTAATAAGCAATTCACTTATTTAGAATTGTTAAAAAGTTATAAAAAGGGGATTATACAGAAGATGTTTGTTTGATGAGAAAATAATAGTATTACAATACTAGAAATTCAAATAATAAAGGGGATATACAAATGGAAATTGAATGGATAAAAATAAGTGGATTCAGAAATTTTGATAATGACAAAATAAATTTGTCTAAAAACACTTTGATTATAGGAGCGAATGATGTTGGTAAAACTAATTTATTGTATGCATTAAGATTATTATTTGATCGTAGTTTAAGTGATAGAGAGCTTGATTTATCTAATAGTGATTATAATGTATACACAAAATCAGAAACAATAGAAATTACTGTAAAGTTAACTAATGTTTATGAAGATTGTTTAAAGTCTACATTTAAAGAAGATATTAAGGATGGAAGTTTATTTATTCAGTATAAAAATTCAAAACAAGGAGAATATTCTATTCTCACCGGTTCATCCGAAAAATTACTAGAACCTAAAAATTCAAGGTTTTATCTAAAACGTTTGAATATGGAGTATGTACATACAAACCGTAATTTAACTGCGTTTATTAAGAAAGAAAAAAATCAAATATTAGAATATGCAAAATCACAATTAAATGACGAAAAAAATAATCAAGATAAAAATGTAATAGATGGAATTGAAAATAAATTAAATGATATAAATATAGAAGTAGACAAGTTAAATTATATACAAGAGTCATTGATAAAAGTAAATGAAGAGTTAGAGTCTCTTGCTATACATAATGAAGGCCAAAAACTAACTTTTAAAAATGTAAATTCAAATATAGATAGAATGTTAAATAACATTGAGTTGACATACAATACTGACGAAGGTGCATTAACAATTGGTGGAGATGGTAGAAATAATCAAATCTTTTTAGCTACATGGATTTCTAAACAAAAGAATATAAAATCATTAGAAAGAGTAACTTTTTATGCTATAGAGGAGCCAGAAGCACATTTACATCCACATCAACAGCGTAAGCTGTCAAACTATTTGTTAGAAAATTTTAGTGAACAAATTTTTATCACTACACATTCACCGCACATAGCAAACGATTTTAAACCTAATAAGATTGTTAAGTTATATAGACAAAATAAAAAAACCAAAATAGCAAAAGGTGGTTGTAGCGAAGATTTAGAATTGATTTTTGATGATTTTGGCTATAGATTAAATGCAATTACATCAGATTTGTTTTTTGTAAATGCAGTATTTTTAGTAGAGGGACCATCAGAAAAATTATTTTATTATGCATTATCTAAATCATTAAACATTGATTTAGATAGATTAAATGTATCGATTATAAGCGTTGATGGAGTTGGCTTTAAACCATTTTTAAAAGTCTGTTTAGCATTAGATATCCCCTTTGTATTAAGAACAGACAACGATATTTTTACTAAAACAAAGAAAGTTAATGATAAAAATGTTAAATTTTCTTATCAAGCAGGAATTTCTCGAGTTATTAGAATCTACGAAGACATATTAACAAGTGAAAATAAGGATAAATTGTTAAAGTTTTGGGATGAAATTAAACATGAAACTGAATGGGAAAAATCTAAAGGAGCACCCCAAGTTGCTCATGAAAATGTAAAATATATCATTGAAATTGTCGAATGTGATAACATATACTTTGCTGAAAAAGATCTCGAAAATGATATTGTTAACAGTGCTTTGTTTAACTCTCTTAAAGAATTTTATCAAGCAGAAGATAAGAATGAGATTGTCAAAAAAATGCAAACTGCAAAAGCGAACAATATGTTTAATTATTTAAAAAACAATATCGATCAATTAAGTTATTTGAAAAGTGATTCTCTTGCTAAACCACTATATCAAATAAAAGATTTAGCTGAAAAGGTCGCTTCATGTTATGAGTAGATATCTTAACCTAACAAAAGAACAAAATGAAGTTATAAACGAAGAAGGCAATTTAGTGGTTACAGCTAATCCGGGAAGTGGCAAGACCCTAACTATTGTAGAAAAGATTTTGAACATATCACAAACTTTATACAGCTATCAAGGTGTAATTGCAATTTCATTTACAAGACAATCTAGTAAAGAATTAGAGGTGCGCTATAATAAAAAGAAAACAAATGATAATAATCATTTTTTTGGGACCATTGATAAATTTTATATATCTGAAATTATTATTCCGTTTTCAAAACAAATTTGTGGGATTAGAAAGTCAATAGAAGTAATAAACTCATTGAAAAACCACCCCCAATACGAAAGTTTATTAAAGTTAAAAGAAAATAGTAATAATCAAGAAATTAATGTTTTACTTGAAAAGTCCTTGAAAGAAGGTTTAATATTTTTAGAGATTTGCGGAGAAACAGCATTATATATACTGAGAAAAGTGCCGCAATGTGCATACTATCTAAAATCAAGATACACTCATATATTTATTGATGAGTATCAAGATTGTGGTGAAATCCAACATAAAATATTTTTAGAATTAATAAATCATGGTATTAAAGGTATAGCAGTTGGAGATTTAAACCAAGCAATATTTGCATTTAGTTATAGGTTTCCAAAATATCTGCACTCATTAATCGGGAATCAGGATTTTAGGCATGTACTACTAACTCGGAATTTCAGATGTCATAAATCAATTTCAGATTATTCTTTACAATTGATTGAAAAGAGAAAAGTGACTAATACTGATGTGAAAAGAGTATTTAAAGTTAATGTTATAGGAAATGATAAAACGGTTATAGATGCTATAGAGAAAAATTTTGTGAATTTGAAGAAAAAATACAAATTAAATAATAATGATTTTGCAATACTTTGCCGTTCTAGGTTATCAGCTGAAAGAGCTTCAAAATTTTTGAACATAAAAAACAAACTATTTGATAATACTGATTTTGAAAAAGAAACAAGCATTTTAGCAAACTTTTATAAGGACCTTCTAAATTCCTACTTTTTATATAAAATAAATAAAACTACAGTATTAGATTTTGTAATCAAATATCTTAATGAAGAAGTAAATTATTTTAATTTTCGAAAAGGTCTAGAAACTGTTAATGAAATCTTTAATTTAGAGATAACAAATTTTGTAAGTAACATTGAGAAATTTTATGATTTAGCACAACTAGTTTATCCTGATGATTTTGATGAAGTTGTTTTTAATAAGTTGGTAGGATTATTAAAAGACAGAAAAGATTTAAACAGTTTTAAACCTGCTACAGAAGATGAAATAAATATTATGACAGTACATAAGTCTAAAGGACTCGAATTTAAATGCGTTTTTCTATTAGACTTATATAAATATGTATTTCCGCGTGAAAATATAGATGAGGAGAGTTTAAATCAAGACTTACATTTGCATTATGTAGGAATTACAAGAGCAATAGAAGCATGTTACATAATAGTAGCAACTGAAAGATACAGACCTAGCAAAAAAGATTATTGTAATGCAATGGAATCTCCTTTTTTATACAGAAATAATGTGCAAGATTTTAGGGAAGATATTAAATGGTGAATTTGACATAATATAAAATCTCGACACTATAAAAATAGTATAGTGCCGAGTTTTTATTAATTATTTAGTTAATTCAAAGTTTACACCAGCATCATTTGAGTTTGTGACACTTTTATTAGTTATAGTGTAACCTGCAATTGAAATTTTTGATTCTATATTTGAAGCTGTATTTGTAGTTTCAGGATTATAGAAGCTACATTCATATGTGTTATCATCTTTCATTTTAATTACAAACATACCTTTTTCTTTTAATTCAACAATAGTTCCGTTTATGTCAAAAGTTTTAGTACTATCACTATAATTAACCCCAGCAAATACGCCATCATTATCTTTTATCACATGAAAATCTTCATCTTGTTTAACAATACTTACATTATTATTCTTCGATTTAAAATCACTTTTTGATAAGCCAGGATACAAAACATACGCATATTTATTTTCAGACGTATTATGTGTTTGAGTTACTTCGTAATAATCATCATTTTTTTGTGTAGTGCTTTGACTGTTGTTAATATCTTTCCATTTGCCCGTATGTGTTTCTTTTTTTACAGTTATTTTTGGCTTGTCTAAGAAATGATAACCAATGTTCTTTTTAGTATCGTTAGACTCTAAAAAGACTGAATGGGTTTCCTGAGTATTATCATTTGAAGTAGTAGTTTCAATATCATCTTTATATAATTTATACTCATTTGCTTTACGATTTTCAATCGTTGTAACTGGATTTTTTGATGAACCAGTACTTTTAATGCCAGTACCTAAAAAGACAATTTTATCGTTTAATATGAAATATGATTTTTTGGCAGTTAAAGTTTTGTCCTGATTTTCAAAATCCATACCGATGCTTGCGTATTTATTATTTAATTTTGTCCCGCCAACAAAGGATTTATCATTCTTAGTATTAGTTGATGGCATATCATTTAAAGTAGTAGTGCCTGGAAGACGAGTCATATAGGCTGTTGCCCAGAAGTTATCACGATAGTGTTTGACATCGCTGTTATATAAATAAGACATGCCTGCACCGGTGTGCCAACCTTTTAAGTTCTCTCCGTTGATATTTTCGTATCGTGCGATGCTTTTCGATGTCATACTTAAACCAAATGCAAAGTCTAATTCTTTGTTGTGATAGGTGACACGATTCATGTCATTATATATTTTAAGTTGTTGTGTTAAATCGTTAGTAGTAATAGATTTATCATCAATTAACTTTTTCATTTTATCTATGTCTGAATATGAATTTAAATAATCATTTTGGTTGTAACTTGAATCAGAATTAACAGAAGTTTTGACGATTTGCTTATACTTTGTTTTTGTTGAATCATCCATGGTATCACTCAATCTCAACAATGATTTCATTACAGTCGCTGACGCTGTATGACTCGTTTCATTTTCACGACTGATAGCTCTACCACGTGATAAATCCATCATTTCACCTTTATAGATTAATGGCATAAATCCTTCATCAATCCAATTGCTTAATGTAGCATTATCTTGTGAAGTTTTAAAAGGAGATTCTTTTATCATCGGCATCATTTGAGAAATTCCATCTAAGAGGACAACGCCATAAGCACCGGTATAGGGGACATCTTGATGATCAATATATGAGCCATCTTTATAGAATCCATTGCGCCCTTTACCAGTGGCAGAATCTTGAACATAAGTGAACACTTTATTAAAAGAATCTATTGAATTTTTCATCATAGTTTCATCTTCTTCAATAACACTTTCTAAAAGTTTTACTTTAGAAATGTCTACTAAATTTCCACCTTTAGCATCTTCTGATTCATCAACAGAAGATAAAATTTTGTCACTGGATGATGCATATGTACTAATAGGTTTTGAATAATTTTTCATTTCATCTTTAGTGAGCATATCATCCATTAGAAGTAGTGTATTTGTTAATGCTCTTGGCGTACCAATTTCATAATCCCACCAATTCAATGTGTTATTCTTGGGTGTAGTTTGCCCCTTACGATTTTTAGTTAAATCATCGACTTTTTGAGAAGGATTCTTCCCGTAAACATTTTTATGCATCCAATCTAGGGCTTCTTTTATTTTTAACTTGTTTTCATCTGTTTTTAATACAGTATTCTTATGTCGCATTGCTTCTGCGATTTTCTCGATATTACGATAGGTTTTTGTCATGTGAGAAGAATTAGTTTCAAGGTTTTCAGCTCCTGACCACAAATATGTTCTATTCGTATCAGTTTTCATGTCATCAAGTAACTTCTTGGCTTCTTTTTCTTTAGCATCAAACTTCTTCTTCATATCTTGATTATTCTCATCATACTGATCATAACCGTAGTTAACGTCGAGCCACGTCTTCTTCAATTTTTCATAATCTGGCGTTTGAACATTCGTATCAGCCACAGCGATTTGATGTTTATCAACATTTCTAAATTCACCATTATTTAAAGTAATCACTCCGGCCATTAATAACGTAATGGTGGATAATTTTTGCCATTTCTTCATTTTATATGTCATTGACATGTCTCCTTTTTTTGCGTGTGTGCAATTGATATTATGATTAATTAATGATTCAACTTTCCAAAGGATTGGGAAATTCGTTGATGCATGGAAACCATCAGTCACCATGAAATCTAGTTTTTATCTAAAATTGTAAAGGAATTAAAATTGGAAAATTAAATATTAATAATCTTATCGATTATAACATTTTAAATAATTAATTTATACAATATTTAAAGTAATTAAAATTGATGTAAAGTAAAATGTTAGAAAAGAGACAAATTTTGATTTAAGTAATAAAATGATAAGTGAACTTAAAAAGATATTAATTTAGAATAAGATTGCTATTTTATGCATAATACGAAAAGCAAAATAGCGTTGTTTTATGTATTTATTACTACGTCAAGCAAGTGATTTTTAAAAGGTATTTTGAAACAACGAACCATGAGAGGCGTAAACGGAACATAGAAAAAGATAGCATGTCAAAGTAAATTGGTTTTTGAAATCTAAAATCTATAAGAAATAAGACGCTAGGGGATTAAAATGAAAAAAAGATATGTATTTATGGTAGTTGTTGCAATATTAATAGGCCTAATTATTATTGCATATGCGCATAATAAGCAAAAAAAAGACCATTACATTGAGACACAAGAAAAGCGGATAGATTTGTATTTTAAACATAATCTTAACAATTATAAAAATATGAAGGTGACAGATTTCCATAAAACTCCGATGGGTGGGTATTTCATTATAGGTTATATAAATGATGATAAAAAATATAAATTCCAAGCAAGTATAGATCCGGGAAGCGATAATCAATATCAGAAAGATATTGGTTACCATGAAGATAAATTAGGCAAATTATTCAAAGAAAAAGACCCTAAATATAAACTCTCTGTCGATGAAATAATTGAAAAAGAACACTTAGACAAAAATGAATATGAAGCGGAACCACCATTATTCTTCTTTTCGGGGAGACTAGAGTGATGAAAAAGAAATATATTTTAATATTAGTTAGTGTAATTTTAATAGGTATGATAGTTATTGCATATGTGCATAATAAGCAAAAAAAGACCATTACATTGAGACTCAAGAAAAGCGGATAGATTTGTATTTTAAATATAATCTTAACAATTATCATTCAATGAAAGTTACAAGTTTTAAAAAGAATCCAATGGGTGGTTATTTTATAAAGGGCTTTGTCAATAATAAAAAAAATTATAAATTTGATGCTGTGATATTTTCTGATACTAATAAACAATTTAAAGGAGATTTAGGTTATAAAGAGGATAAAATAGGTGAATTATATAGAGAAAAAGATGCTAAAGACAGATTAAATGTCGATGAAATAATTGAAAAAGAACACTTAGACAAAAATGAATATGAAGCGGAACCACCAATATTCTTCTTTTCGGGGAGATTAGAGTGATGAAAAAGAAATATATTTTAATAATAGTTGTAGTAATTATAATAGGTTTGGTAGTCGTGGCATGTGTGACCCATAAGCATAAAAAAGATCATTATATTGAGACACAAGAAAAGCGGATAGATTTGTATTTTAAGCATAATCTTAACAATTATAAAAATATGAAAGTGACAGATTTTCATAAAAATCCAATGGGAGGATATTTTGTTGAAGGTTATATTAATGAAAATAAAGATTATGAATTCCAAGCCAGTATTGATTCGGGAGGCGATAATCAGTTTCATAAAGATATTGGATATGATGGAGATAAAATAGGTAAATTATTCAAAGAAAAAGACCCTAAATATAAACTCTCTGTCGATGAAATAATTGAAAAAGAACATTTGGATAAAAGTGATTATGAAGCGGAACCACCGCTATTCTTCTTTTCGGGGAGACCAGAGTGATGAAAATGAAATATATTTTAATAATAGTTGTAGTAATTATAATAGGTTTGGTAGTCGTGGCATGTGTGATCCATAAGCATAAAAAAGATCATTATATTGAGACGCAAGAAAAGCGGATAAATTTGTATTTTAAGCATAATCTTAACAGTTATCATGGTTTGAAAATAACAAAATTTCAAAAAGGTCCGATGGGTTCATATTCTGCTAAAGGTTATATAAATAATAATAAAAAATATGAGTTCCAGGCGTTTATAGGTTTAGGTGATGATAAAAATCAATTTAATGGAGACTTTGAATATAATCAAGAAAAAATAGGGGAATTATTGAAAGAGAAAGACGCTAAAGACCGATTAACTGTCGATGAAATAATTGAAAAAGAACACTTGGATAAAAATGAATATGAAGCGGAACCACCTTTATTCTTCTTTTCGGGGAGATTAGAGTGATGAATAAGAAATATATTTTAATAATAGTTATTGTAATTTTAATAGGTATGATAGTTATTGCATATGTGCACAATAAGAAAACTAAAGACCATTACATTGAGACGCAAGAAAAACGAATAAATTTATATTTTAAGTATAACCTTAATAATTATAGCTCTATGAAAGTTACTAGTTTTAAAAAGACGCCTATGGGTGGCTATATTGTAGATGGATATGTTAATGACAACAAAAATTATGATTTTAAAGTTCTCATCTCTGCAACTGACAATCATCAATTTGAAGATAGCATAGGATACGATGATAAGACATTTGGTAAATTATTTAAAGAAAAAGACCATAAAAATGAATT
>OFLO01000057.1_pt1 | contig 81452 bp, 80 predicted proteins | sample 1540831 | NCBI WGS metagenome assembly OFLO01 (sample SAMEA4413049, study PRJEB24355) | metagenome | biome: human; feature: gut; material: faeces | place: United Kingdom | collected 2010 | reverse complement strand
GCACGGTAACTATCATAGTAATTAATACTTGATGAGAAACCAGGTGTTGGTACACCATTTTGAACACCAGTTGCGACAACATCACGTAACGCATCTTGATATTCAGTAACGATGTTTTTAAAGTAAGGATCTAGCAATAAGTTTTGTAATCCTGGATTATTATCGTAAGCATCTTTGATCTTTTGTAAGAATTGTGCACGGATAATGCAACCTTCTCTCCAAATCATAGCTAAATCACCAAGTTTTAAATTCCATTCATTATCTTCACTTGCTTTACGCATTTGCGCGAAACCTTGTGCATAAGAACAAATTTTACTCATATATAATGCTTTACGAATTTTTTCTAAAAAGTCTTTCTTGTCACCATCAAATGATGCTTTTGGACCATTTAATTCTTTAGAAGCATTTACGCGCTCTTCTTTGATTGAAGAGATAAAACGTGCAAATACAGATTCAGTAATGATTGTTAATGGAATACCTAATTCTAATGCGTTAATTGAAGTCCATTTTCCTGTACCTTTTTGACCTGCAGTATCAAGAATTTTTTCAACTAATGCTTCTTTATTTTCATCTAATTTCATGAAAATATCACCAGTGATTTCAATTAAATAACTTTCTAATTCACCAGCATTCCAGTCTTTGAACGTTTGAGCAATGTCTTCATGAGACATGCCTAATAATTCTTTCATCATAGCATAACTTTCTGCAATTAATTGCATGTCAGCATATTCGATACCATTGTGTACCATTTTCACATAGTGTCCAGCACCATTAGGTCCAATATAAGTAACACATGAAGCACCGTCTTTTGCCTTTGCAGCAATTGCATCAAGAATATCTGCAACTTTGTTATAAGCTTCTTCTTGTCCACCCGGCATTAATGACGGACCAGTTAACGCTCCAATTTCACCACCAGAAACGCCCATACCAATAAAGTTGATTGCACTTTGTGCTAATGCTTTATTACGTCTGATAGTATCTTGATAGTTTGTATTACCACCATCAATTAAAATATCTCCATCATCTAATAAAGGTAACAAACTATCAATCGTTGCATCCGTAGCTTTACCTGCTTGAACCATTAATAAAATTTTACGTGGTTTTTCTAAAGAATTAACAAATTCTTCCAATGAGTACGTTGGATGAATATTTTTCCCTTTTGATTCTTCAACCATTAAATCAGTTTTTTCACTTGAGCGGTTAAATACAGATACACTATATCCGCGTGATTCAATATTCCAAGCTAGGTTTTTACCCATAACGGCTAAACCAATAACTCCAATTTGTTGTGTCATATTACTTACCTCACTTGTTGATTTTTCATTAGTATTGTATCACAAAATAGACATACACTACACTAAATCATTTCGATTGTCGCGCAACTATTTTGATTATTTCTAACACTTGACTTGCAAGCAAGTTCAATGATTTAATCGGCATTCTCTCATTTGTTGTATGGATTTTTTCATAACCCACTCCTAAAATGACTGAAGGAATACCAAATGTATTAATAATACTGCCGTCTGAACCGCCACCAGAAATAATTGTATTTTCAGATAATCCTAAATTACGAGCACTTTCTTGTGCAATTTTAACAACCGTTTCATTATCATTAATTTTAAATCCTGGATAACTTTGCTCCACTGTAACTACTGCTTTCCCACCTAATTCTGATGCAGTTGTTTCAAACACATCAGTCATATGTTTGACTTGTGTTTTTATTCTTTCTGGATCGTGAGAACGTGCCTCTGCTTCTAAAATGACTTCATCTGCAACAATATTCGTAGCTGAACCGCCATGAAACTTACCAATATTTGCAGTAGTTATTTCATCAACTTGTCCTAATTTCATTCGACTAATTGCTTTCGCCGCAATATTAATAGCACTAACACCCTCTTTTGGCGTACTTGCATGAGCCGTTTTGCCAATAATTTTAGCTGAAATTAACATTTGCGTCGGTGCACCTACAACAGTAGTACCGACATCAGCACTTGCATCAATAGCATAACCAAAGTCCGCGTCCAACAACTCTGAATTTAATTCTTTAGCACCAATTAAACCTGATTCTTCTCCAACAGTAATCACAAATTGAATTTGTCCATGTGGTATTTGTTGTTCCTTTATCACTTGCAAAACTTCAAGCATAGCTGCTAATCCTGCTTTATCATCTGCACCTAGAATAGTTGTACCATCAGAGTATATGTAGCCGTCATCTTTTACAATTGGCTTTACATTAATTGCGGGTACAACAGTATCCATATGGCTCGTCAAATATAATTTAGGTACTTCGCCTTCTTCGATAGTACTATTCATTGTACACACTAGATTATTGGCACCTAATTTAGGATGTTTAGCCGCTTGATCTTCTTTAACATCTAACCCTAATGATATGAATTTTTCTTTTAAAATAGGTTGGATTGTTGATTCATTCCCTGTCTCAGAATCGATTTGTACAAGTTCTAAAAACGTATTAAGTAATCTTTGCTCATTAATCATAATGGAACCCCTTTTATCAAAATTTTCAAGTACGCCAAACGGTAAAAATTGATGAAATAAAATGTTACAGTAATTGACGTTACACAGATTTATCAGGCTTGTAAATTGTGTCATATTATTTTCAATTTAATATATATATTTATTGTAACTCAAACTAAGCTTTGTCAAAAATATATTGATTGATTTTTCAAAGATATCGTATAATGAGGAAAATGACATAAGCAAACTTACTCATGTTTTTTATTATATTCCTTTATGATGATTGCTAGTTATATCGTCTCAAGTTAAAAGTTTTATATCTTATGTCGTAATTATTAATACAAAGGTTATTCATTTGGAGGCACACAAAATGCAAAATAAAGTTTTAAGAATTATCATTATCGTTATGCTTGTATCAGTTGTATTAGCATTGTTATTAACGAGTATCATTCCAATTTTATAAACTATATCTCAACTACCTATACAAAATCATACAATTAAAAATCCATCCGTTATAAACGCATGTATTAATAAGTTATCGTATTGCAACGATTACTTTCATACATGGGTCATACGGATGGATTATTTTTTAAGCTACTTCACTATGCATTTTCAATGAACCAAATTGCGATTTGATTTGTAAATATTCTTCTAATTCATTTAATATTTGAATAATACTTGCTCTCGAGTTAAGCGCTTTGTGCGTTGTTGGCAATGGCAGTTCATCCAATTTCAAACGCGTCTCATACAAATTGTGTAAACGCATTGCTGTATAGTCATTACTATTCACATTTAGACCAATTTCTTTCAGCAGTGACGCAACATCATTTAAAAGTGGATCTTTATGACAGATACTTTCGATGAGCGGTTTCATTCTCATTAACAATTCCACTTGCTCTTCTCGCATATCAAAATAATGATAGTATGAATTTTCGTTTCTAACAAAATGATTTTTAACATCTCGGAACGCGATAGACTTCGCCTTTTTAATATTTAAAAGTAACGCTTCAAATTCAATCGCAATGGTATCTTCATATTTTTCACAAATATAACTATATTTACTAAAAATATCAGCAATTTGTTGCTCAATTTTACATTTGTATTCGTCTAGTTGTTTGTCTAAACTTGGCATCATTAAATTCATTGTAAATGCAATGCTTAGTCCAATTAACAGTAATAATGTTTCATTAACAATTAAATGTGCATCAATTGATTTTGCATTAAAAACATGAAGTAATATAACGCAACTCGTAATGACACCTTCTTGTACTTTTAATACGACAGTTAATGGTATAAATAACAATACGATAATACCGAGTACAATTGGACTCTGACCTAATAAACTAAATATTGCTGAACCTAAAAACAATACTAAAAAACATGATACTAATCTTGAAATAATCGCTTGTAGCGAATGTACTTTTGTATGTTTAATACATAATACGACTAATATGGCGCTTGAAGCATAATTATCTAAACCTAACAGCTTACTAATAATTACACCTAAAGTCATACCCACTGCTGTTTTTATTGTTCTAAATCCAATCTTGTAAGGATTTAACTTTAACATGGGTTAGCGCCTCTTATCTTTCTTCACAATATTTATTGAATAATGTTTGTAATTGATTAATTACGTTCATCACATCATGACCTTCGATTTGATGTCTTTCAATCATTTCTGTAATCTTTCCATCTTTTACTAATGCAAATGACGGACTTGAAGGCGCATAACCTTCGAAGTATTCACGCGCTCTTTGTGTCGCTTCTTTATCTTGTCCAGCAAATACTGTCACTAGACGATCAGGTAATACGTCATAATGTAAAGCATGTGATGCTGCTGGTCTTGCGATACCACCTGCACAACCACATACAGAATTGATCATAACTAGTGTTGTACCATCTTGTTTAAGGACTTTGTCAACATCTTCTGCAGTAGTTAATTGCTCATATCCCGCAGATTCAATTTCATTCCTTGCTTGTTCTACAACACCGTTCATGTATAAATCGAAATTCATGTCCATAAGTTCAATCACCTATCCCTTTATATTTAAACTATCCTCATTCTACTAATTAATAACATATTGTTCAATAAACTAATCTGAATCACACCTATATTTAGACACAATTTTAACAATATACCAAACATTATTGAGCTTACAATCATGGAAACTAATTTGTTCACCTGTTTTCATTAATATGTTTCAAGTATGATGTCTTATTTTGACTTTACTGCAAAAATGCATTCAACCATGTTGATTATTGTTCTTTACCTTTTTTGAATATATTGCAAATATTTTATTGCCAAAAAATAATACATCCATCGACAAGAACAAGATAAAACAAGTTGTCGATAGATGCATCTATGTTATCACTAATATATATTTGTATTTTCTAAAGTATACTGTTCGATACGCTGTTTAATATGATTCATAAATTTACCTGTTTGTAAACCATCTAAAATGCGATGATCTATTGAAATACATAAATTTACCATACTTCGAATTGCAATCATATCATTGATTACTACTGGCTTTTTAACGATGGATTCTACTTGTAAAATCGCTGCTTGAGGGTGATTTATAATACCCATTGATGATACTGAACCAAATGTACCAGTATTATTAACTGTAAATGTTCCACCTTGCATATCTTCAGTTGTCAATTGCTTATTACGCGCTTTTGTTGCTAAATTGTTAATTTCTCTAGCTATACCTTTGATTGACTTTTCGTCTGCATGCTTAATCACAGGTACGTATAATTTATTTTCATCAGCAACAGCAATTGAAATATTAATATCTTTATGTAAGACAATTTCATTTCCTTGCCAGCTACTATTTAATAAAGGATATGCTTTTAAAGCATCTGCTACAGCTTTTACAAAGAAAGCAAAGAAAGTTAAATTATATCCTTCTTTATTTTTAAAGTTGTTTTTATAATGGTTTCTCGTATTCACAAGGTTTGTAGCATCAACCTCAATCATCATCCATGCATGTGGAATCTCCGTTACACTATTAACCATGTTTTGTGCAATTGCTTTACGCACACCATTTACTGGTATTGTGCTATTTTCACTATTGCCTTCAGATGATTGGTTACTTGATGTATCTACTGAAGTTGATTGTGTTTGAACTTGTTTGTCAGATTGAGCTGTGGTACCACCATTTTCAATAACTGACATTAAATCCTTCTTAGTTACACGACCTTCAAATCCACTACCTACAACTTGTGATAAATCAATGTCATGCTCTGAAGCGAGTTTAAATACAACAGGTGAAAAGCGACCATTATTTCGTGGTTGATTTTGTTTAGCAGTAGATGTCTGTTCCACTGTTGAACTAGCTTTTTTAGTAGATTTCTGAGTATGCTCATCCACTTTTGCTTGTATCTCTTCAGTTGTTTCATTTGTCTTTTCATCAGCAGTTTCAATTTTACAGATAATTGTATCAATAGCTACCGTCTGCCCCGCTTCAACTAAAATTTCAGTAATTGTTCCAGATATCGTGGAAGGGACTTCAGCTGTCACTTTATCTGTAATAACTTCACATAATGGTTCATATTCATCAATATGATCACCAACAGAAACTAACCATTGTTCAATGGTACCTTCATGAACACTCTCACCTAACTTAGGCATTGTTATTTCCATGACTTTCCCTCCCTAGAATTCTGCTAATTCACGCATTTTATTTAAGATTTTTTCTGGATTCATCATAATTTCATTTTCTAATACAGGTGAAAATGGCATAGATGGTACATCTGGAGCAGCTAAACGCATGATTGGTGCATCAAGTTCAAACAGACAATGTTCTGCAATAATCGCTGACACCTCAGACATAATACTACCTTCTAAATTATCTTCAGTTACAAGTAAAACTTTACCTGTATGTTTAGCACGATCAATAATTGTTTCTTTATCTAATGGATAAACAGTTCGTAAATCTACGACTTCAACATTGATACCGTCTGCTGCTAAAATATCCGCTGCTTGTAAACAATAATTGACCATTAATCCATAACAAAATACTGTTAAATCTTCACCTTCACGTTTAACATCTGCTTTTCCTAAAGGTACAGTGTAATATTCTTCTGGCACTTCTTCCTTTAAGAATCTATAAGCCTTTTTATGTTCAAAGTATAAAACAGGATCATTTGATTCAATTGAAGATAATAATAGACCTTTAGCATCATACGGTGTTGAAGGGATAACAATTGTTAAACCTGGTGATGAAGCAAATATACTTTCAATACTTTGTGAATGATAAAGTCCACCATGAACACCGCCACCAAATGGTGCACGAATCGTTAATGGGCATTGCCATTCATTATTTGAACGATAACGCATTTTCGCGGCTTCACTAATAATTTGATTTGTTGCAGGTAAGATAAAATCTGCAAACTGAATCTCAGCAATTGGTCTTTTACCAACCATAGCTGCGCCAATGGCTGTTCCGACAATATTTGACTCAGCTAATGGTGTATCGATAACTCTGTCCTCACCATATTGTTGTTGCAGTCCTTGAGTAGTACCAAATACGCCACCTTTTTTACCAACATCTTCACCAAGAATAAATACATCTTTATTTTGTTGTAATGCTAAGTCTTGTGCCTGGCGAATCGCCTCTAAATAAGATAATTTAGCCATTAGTTAAGACTCCCTTCTTCGTACACAAATGCATAGGCTTCTTCGACACTTGGATATGGCGCGTCTTCAGCAGCCTTTGTTGCTTTATTGATAATGTCTTTATGTTCTGCTTCTATTTCTGCCAACCAAGCATCATCGATAATGCCAGCTGAAAGCAACTCTTTTTTGAACTTTTCGTTGCAGTCTGCTTTTTTAAGCGCTTCACGCTCTTCTTTCGTACGATATTGGTCGTCGTCATCCGATGAATGAGCTGTCATACGAGAAGTTACTGCTTCAATCAAAGTTGAACCTTGACCAGAAATAGCTCGTTCTCTTGCTTCTTTCATCGCTTTATACATTGCTAATGGATCATTACCATCTACTTGTTCACCATGTATACCGTAACCAAGTGCTCTATCCGATAATTTTTCAGCTGCGTATTGTAATGAATCAGGTACTGAAATTGCATATTTATTATTTATAATGACACATACAAAAGGAAGTTTGTGTACACCCGCGAAGTTTAAACCTTCATGGAAGTCACCTTGGTTTGAGCTGCCTTCACCAACAGTTGCTGTTGCAATTTTCTTCTTACCATCCATTTTTAAAGCTAAAGCAGCACCAACAGCATGGGGTATTTGAGTTGCTACCGGTGAACTTTGTGACAAAATATTCTTAGCTCTACTACTAAAGTGTGAAGGCATTTGTTTTCCACCAGAGTTAACATCGTCTTTCTTTCCAAACGCTGATAAAAACGTATCATACGCTGAGATACCCATATAAGTAACGAAAGCTAGATCTCTATAATAAGGCGCAGTAATATCACCTTCTTCTAATGCGTATGCCATCCCAATCTGAGTTGCTTCTTGTCCTTGACCACTTACAACAAATGGAATTTTACCTGCACGGTTCAATAACCACAGTCTTTCATCTATTTTTCTACCTAAATCCATCCATTTATATATTACTTTTAGGTCTTCTTCGCTAAGGCCTAATGATTTATAATCAATCATGTTAAATCCTCCTATTTATACGTGAATAGCTCTACTTTCTGCTTTCAATCCTAATTCCATCAACACTTCAGAGATGGAAGGATGTGCGTGTGTTGTTAGTCCTAATTCTAATGCCGAGCCATTCATGAACTGTAACAGTGATGCCTCATTAATCAATTCTGTTACATGTGGACCAATCATATTAATACCCACAATTTCTTCAGTTGATTGATCAATCACCATTTCGCTATACCCTTCGTTTGCGTCATGGCTATCAATCACTGCTTTACCAATTGCTTTAAATGGTACTTTAAAACTTTTAACTTTCATTCCCTCTGCCTTTGCTTGTTCAATGTTTAAACCGATAGAAGCAATTTCAGGTTGTGAATAAATACACTTAGGCATCATGTTATAGTTTACTGGGATTGGGTTCCCTTCAAACATATGATCGACAGCCACAACACCTTCTTTTGATCCAACATGTGCCAATTGTAATTTTCCAATACAATCACCAGCTGCATAAATATGTTTATCTTCAGTTTGTTGAAATTCGTTCGTTAAAATATGTCCTGATGTTGAAAGTTTTATTTTAGTGTTGTTTAAACCAATATCTGATGTGTTAGGTTTTCTACCAATCGATAGCAACACTTTATCTACTTTAATTATGTCTGAGGAAATTTCAAACGTAACACCATCTTCGTTAACATTTATATCATTTTCAGAAAGTTTTATTCCCTCATAGAATTTAACACCACGTGCTGACAATGATTTTTTTAATAGTTGTGAAGCTTGTTTACTTTCAGTTGGTAAAATTCTTTCACCTGCTTCTATAACTGTTACGTCAACACCTAAATCTATCATCAATGATGCAAATTCCATTCCGATAACACCACCACCAATAATACCAATACTTGATGGTAACGTGTTTAATGATAATATATCATCGCTAGATAAAATTTTATCATGATCAAATGATAAGAATGGCAACTCTGCAGGCGAAGAACCAGTTGCAATTAATACAAATTGGTTGGGTAATAAGTCTGATTCACCATCTTCATATTCGACAGAAATTGTGCCACTTTGAGGTGAAAATATAGATGTACCCAGAATACGTCCCGTGCCATTATAAATGTCAATGTGATTGTGTTGCATTAAATGTTTTACACCTTGATACATTTGATTAATAATGTCTTCTTTTCGTGCCAACATATTTTCAAAATTAACATTAGCATCTTTGACATCAACGCCAAACATTGCTGCCTGTTTTACTGTTTGAAATACTTCAGCAGATTTAAGCAGCGATTTAGTAGGAATACAACCTTTATGGAGACAAGTACCTCCTAATAGTTGTCGTTCTACTATTGCCACTTTCTTACCTAATTGAGACGCACGTATCGCAGCAACATATCCTGCAGTACCTCCACCGAGAACGACTAAATCATATTGTTTCTCTGACATGTTCTTACTCCTAACTAATGATATATATCCATTGAAAATTTATTAATACATAGTTTTCATGTCCATTAATTACCTATTTTACATGATTGTCTATTTAGTTTGAATGCACATAAATAAATCCACAAATAAGTATTCAACACACTTTGGAAATTATCTACGTCTTTGATTGTGTTGTATCATTTCTCTTGCATTTTCTCGAGTTAAATCAGTAACACTTGCACCTGAAATCATTCGTGCAATTTCATCTACTTTATCATCGCCAATTAACTCTTGAACTTGTGTTGTTGTACGATCATCTTTTGATGATTTCGAAATTAATAAATGATGGTCGCTCATCGATGCAACTTGTGGCAAGTGAGAAATACAAATAACTTGTATATATTCTGCTATATCTCGCATTTTCTCTGCCATTTTTTGTGCGGCTTGTCCAGATACACCTGAGTCAACCTCATCGAATAAAATTGCAGTTTGACCTCTCGATTTAACAAAAATACTTTTTAACGCTAACATAATTCTAGAAAGTTCTCCACCTGACGCAATTTTATTTAAACTTTTTAATGGTTCCCCTTTATTAGGACTGATTAAAAATTCTACAAATTCGATTCCATCAATATTCGGTTCTTCTAATTTTTTAAATGAAATCTCAAGATTTGCATCTTTCATTTGTAAGTTTTGAATTTCCGATACAATGTGGTCTCTTAACTCCCTAGCAACTATACGACGCTGCTTAGATAACGCTTGTCCAACCTCTATAACTTGATTATACATTGCATTTATTTCTTCTCGTAACTGCGATGTACTTTGTTCATAGTTTTCAATTTTATTGATTTCATTATTAAGCTTTTCTTGATATGCGATTAATTCTGAAATATCTTTTCCATATTTGCGTTTTAAATTATTCAGCAAATTCATACGAGATTCATACTCGTTTAACACTTGTTCGTCGAATTCTGTATTAGCCATTTCATCATATAACTCATGTTTTGCATCTTCTAAAATGTAATAAAATTGATCAATATCTTCTTTTAATTTGTCATATTTGTTTGGAACTATATCGTTTATTGTTAACAAATGGTTGCTTAGTTCATACAAACGATCAGTGATAGCATTTTCATCCGTTAATGTCATATGTGCGTTATTAAGCGCTAAACTTAATTTTTCAGAGTTTTGAATGCGTTTAATATCTATTTCAAGTTGCTCTATTTCACCTTCTTTTAGGTGTGCTTCAGACAATTCTTCTAATTGAAATTTCATTAAATCTAAACGCTGCAGCAATGCTTGGTCTGCTGATTCTAAATCTTCTAACTCTTGCTTTTTGGCTTTATAATTTTGAAAAGTTTGGTGATATTTATCCAACAAATCTTGATAACGTGATTCTGCGTAATTATCCAATAATGTTAAATGGTATTTTTGTTTCAACAAAGACTGCGTTTCATGTTGGCCATGAATATCTAATAATTCTTGCATAACTTTTCGTAAATCTTGTAAAGTAACTGTTTGATTATTAATTTTACAAAGACTTTTACCAGAGCTAAAAATTTCCCGTTTAACTAATAAAAAATCTTCATCTACATCAATATCCATATTTTTCAATATATGTATAGCATCTTTACTCTCGTCAATATCAAATATACCTTCGATAACAGCCTTTTTTTCACCATGTCTTACAAAATCAGATGAAGCTCTCATTCCAATTAATTGTCCAATTGCATCTATAATAATTGACTTACCTGAACCCGTTTCACCACTTAAAACAGTTAAACCATCAGAAAATTGAATTTCTAACTCTTCAATAATAGCAAATTGCTTGATTGATAAGGTTTGTAACATAAACTCATCGCATCCTTATAACAAATTGAAAATTCTTGACTTGATTTCATCACTTGCCTCTTTGCTTCGACAAATAATTAAACAAGTATCATCACCACAAATTGTGCCTAGTACTTCTTCCCAATTGATTTGGTCTAATATAGCTCCAATAGATTGTGCATTACCAGGTAATGTTTTTAGAACAAGTAAATTATCAGTACCATCTATATTAACAAAGGAATCCATTAAATAACGTCCCAATTTTTCTAAAGGATGGAATTTTCTATCATTTGGTAAACTATAAACATATTGACCTGAAGGTATAGGTACTTTAATAAGTTGTAGTTCTTTAATATCACGAGAAACAGTTGCTTGAGTGACATTTAAATCATAATCGTTTAATCGTTTAACTAATTCATCTTGTGTCTCTATCTGTTCATTTGAAATAATTTCTCTAATTTTAATATGCCTAACCGATTTTTTGGGCACAGTAAACACCTCTGATTACGAATATTTATACATTTATTTTAACACATGCACTGATTTACGACTACTAAACACCTTTACGTAAAAAGGGTAAACATGGTTTATCTATCTTGATTATCTATTTATAAATATTTTTCATATTACGCATAACAATTGCTTAAAATATGTATAAAAATGAATATATGTGTAATAAACTTGCTAATTATTAGATTTAATAAGCGTCAATTGTTTGAACATATTTAATTAAAATCACATTGATATCACAGATGCGAATATTGTCGTATAGAAATTGAAAATTCTATTTTTAGATGAAAGTCTTTAACATAATTTTAAGTTTCAACATGAGAAAAATCGATTAACAAACAACGTCAGTTGAAAATGCCTTTTGAGACATTTCAAACTTAACAATTGTTGCTAATCGATATATTTGCTTTTAGTGATCCCTGCTATAAAATAAATCAACGATTTCTAATAAGTGTTTTGTATTGAATTGTTCATCAATTTGCATTAGTTCATCCACTGCTGCGTCTCTATGATAAGTCAATTTATCTTCTGCGCCATCTTTTCCTAATAAACTCACGTATGTACTTTTATTATTTTCAAGATCGCTGCCCACTTTTTTACCTAACTTCGTTTCATCACCATAGCAGTCTAATAAATCATCTTTAATCTGAAACATCATACCTAAATGATAACTATAACTTTCTAAATGTTCTTTAGTTGCATCATCGACATTAGCGATATCTGCTGCACTCATAACCGCAAAAGTTAATAGTGCTCCTGTTTTTGTTTTGTGTATCATTTCCAAAGTTTCAAGATCAATTGGTTGGCCTTCGCTTTGCATATCTAACATTTGACCGCCGACCATTCCAACATGACCACTTGCTATTGACAGCCGTTGTAGAACTTTTATTTTTACTTCATCAGTTAATCTATCATCACTTGAAATAAGTTCAAATGCTTTAGTTAATAAAGCATCACCTGCTAATATCGCCGTCCACTCACCATATACTTTATGATTCGTTAATTTCCCTCGTCGATAATCATCATTATCCATCGCTGGTAGGTCATCATGAATAAGTGAATATGTATGAATCATTTCTAGTGCAATTGCGCTCTTCATACCTAACTCATACTCGGTATTTAGTGAATCTAAAGTGAGTAATAACAGAACTGGTCGGATGCGTTTACCTCCAGCATTTAATGAATACAACATACTTTCTTCTAGCTGAGTATTCATTACTGATTTATTTATCGCAACCGATAATTCATTATTGACTTCATCTATTAATTTATTCATCGGTAGATTCGTCATTTTTTACATCCTCAGCTTCTTCTTTTATTAAGTCATTCACCTTTTTTTCGGCATTTTTTAAAGTTGTGTCACAAGCTGCTGATAGTTTCATACCACGTTGGTATAAATCTAATGATTCCTCTAAAGATACTGTTTCATTATCTAATTTTTGAACAATTCGCTCTAATTCTTGCATCATTTCTTCAAAACTTTGCGTTTCTTTAGTCATTATTACACCTTACTTTCGTAACTTTTGCATCTACTAAGCCATCTTTCATTGTTAACGTCAATTGATCATTTTCTGTTAAATCTTTAGTACTCGTAATGACTTCGTCTTTTTTATTAACAATTGCATATCCACGCAACATTGTATTAGTTGGACTTAAATTATTTAAGTTTTCTACTTTATTTTTCAAATCATTTTTATAACTTAATATCTTAGAATTCAATAATTTAACAAGTTGGTTTGTCAATTGAAGATTATTTTGTTGTTCTTGATTAACACTACTTAGTAACGCTTTTAAATTATAGCGTTGTTGCAACAGCATTAATCGATGTCTCTGTTGTTCAAAAGTTGCCTGAATTTGTTGTTTCAGTCTCTTTTCTAAATCATCACGACGTTGTATCTGTTGATCATACAATAAAGTTGGTTGTTTAAACTTGTAATACGATGACAAATGTTCAACATGTTTACGTTGTTGTTCTAAATGTTTCTTGATGAAACGAGTCAATGTAAACTGATATTGCTGTATTTGTTGCAGCAATTCATATTGGTCTGGTGTTGCAATAACAGCAGCTTGAGTTGGAGTCGCAGCTCTGATGTCTGCAGCAAAATCACTTAATGTAAAGTCTGTTTCATGACCTACTGCTGATATAATCGGTGTCTTACAATTATATATTGCACGGACGACAGCTTCTTCGTTGAAATTCCATAAATCTTCTATGGATCCACCGCCTCGACCTACAATAATGGTATCTACACCTAAACTATCTGCATATTCAATTTTTTCAATAATGTCGTCTTTTGCTTTTTCACCTTGAACCAAAGTACTAATTTGTATTTGTTCAGCTAATGGAAAACGACTATTTATCGTTGAATGGATATCTCGAATTGCGGCACCTGTACTCGCTGTTAAAACTGCAATTTTTTTAGGAAACTTAGGTATTGATTTCTTATTCGCTTTATCAAAACAACCTTCTTCAGTTAATTTTTTCTTTAATGCTTCTAATTTTTGATATAAGTTCCCTATACCATCTAATTGCATTTTATTTACATAAATTTGATAGTTTCCACGACGTTCAAAAACAGAAACACGTGCTTCTAATAAGACTTCATCTCCTTCTTTAGGTTCGAAGTTTAATTTAGAAGCACTACCTTTGAACATCATGGCACTTATAACGCTTTCTTTATCTTTCACATTAAAGTATAAATGACCACTTGAATGCTTTTTGAAATTTGAAAGCTCACCTTTAATCAATACAGATTGGAGATGTGGGTCTTGATCAAATTTATATTTAATATATTTCGTTAAAGCTGAAACACTTAAATAATCTGACATATAACATCACTCAATTTTATTTTTTTATATTACTCAATACACCATTTATAAATTTATAATGATCATCATCACTGAATTGTTTTGTTAATTCAACTGCTTCATTCATTACGACTTTAGCAGGTGTATCACTGTGTAATATTTCATATGTTGCCATTCTTAAAATAATACGATCCGTTTTTAATAAACGTGCAATAGTCCAATCTTTTAAATAAGGACTAATTGTCTCGTCTAATACAGGTTCGTGATCTTTAACGCCAGAAACTAGCCAATGAATAAATTCGAAGTCTAAATCTGGATTATCGTCTTTAATAAAGCTTATCGCTTCATTTATCGTTAAATCACTGTCCTTCATTTCTAATTGAAATAAAGTTTGAAAAGCTTGCACTCGGGATTCTTTACGACTCATTTTTAACTCCTTCAAACGTTTGTATTTTTCTTTATTTAATTACTGAATTAGGTATGACATTACTTTTCAATAACGATTTGTGTAATGTGAATATTAATTTGCTTAGGTTCTATCGCTGTCATATTAGAAATTGAATTAAAAATTGACGTTTGAATTTTGTTTGCAGTTTTTGAAATATTAACACCATGTTTTAATGCACAATATACATCTATATATATGCCATCTTCTTTACTCTCGATTTTTAAATCACGGCTTAAATTTTTACGACTAACTTTTTCTAAATTTGTTTCTTTTAATTCAGCAAAATGGCCAGTGATGCCTTCGACTTCCGAAGTAGCTATACTTGCAATAACAGATAGCACTTCTGGCGCTATTTCTACTTTACCTAATTTTGAATTTGAATAATCAGTTACTTTGACCATGGATTGACCTCCTATTAACCTTCATCATTCATAATGCTATTTTGCTCTAAAAAGTTTGTATTAAATTTACCGCTTCTAAATATATCGTTATTCAATAATTTAATATGGAATGGAATAGTTGTATCAATACCAAGAACCACAAATTCACTTAATGAACGAATGCCAGCCATAATCGCTTCATCTCGTGTCGGTTCATGTATGATTAATTTCGCTACCATCGAATCATAATATGGCGGTATCGTATAATTAGTATAACATGCTGACTCTATTCGAACACCATATCCACCTGGTGCAAGATATTGCTCAATTTTACCTGGTGATGGCATAAAGTTCTTGTAAGGATTTTCAGCATTAATTCTAAATTCAATTGCGTGTCCTGTTAATTTAATATCTTCTTGTTTATACGGTAACACGTCACCCATAGCAACTTGTAATTGTAATTTAACTAAATCAATTCCTGTTACCATTTCAGTTACAGGATGTTCTACTTGAATACGTGTATTCATTTCCATAAAATAAAATTTATTATCATTTAAATCATATATAAACTCAATTGTTCCCGCATTTTCATAATTTACAGCTTTCGCTGCACGAACTGCGGCATTTCCCATTTCACGACGTGTTTCATCATCTAAAATTGGGGAAGGTGCTTCTTCCACTAATTTCTGCATACGTCTTTGAATTGTACAATCACGTTCTCCTAAATGAATTACATTACCATAGCTGTCCCCAACAATTTGGATTTCAATATGGCGGAAGTTTTCGATGAATTTCTCCATATAAAGTCCACCATTACCAAATGCAGTTTGAGCTTCTTGTTCTGTCATTCGGAAGCCAGTTTCAAGTTCTTTTTCATCACGAGCAACACGGATACCTTTTCCGCCACCACCAGCAGTAGCTTTAATGATGACCGGATAACCAATTTTTTTAGCGATTTTCTTAGCTTCTGAGACGTCTTTCATTAAACCGTCACTACCAGGAACAACTGGAACATTGGCTTTGATCATTTCTGCCTTAGCAACATCTTTGATACCCATTTTTTGGATAGATTGATAACTTGGTCCAATGAACTTCAATTGGCATGCTTCGCATAATTCTGCAAAGTCAGCATTTTCAGCTAAAAAGCCATAACCCGGATGAACGCCATCACAACCTGTAGAAGTTGCAATAGATAAGATGTTCGGAATATTTAAATATGAATCTTTAGACAAAGTGGGACCTACGCAATATGCTTCATCAGCAATTTGAGTATGTAGCGCATCTTTATCCCCTTCAGAATAGATTGCAACAGTTTGGATGCCTAAATCACGACAAGCGCGAATAATCCTAACTGCGATTTCACCGCGGTTTGCAATTAAAACCTTTTTCATTATTTCACCTTAAATAACGGTTGGCCATACTCTACCATTTGTCCGTCTTCTACTAAGATTTCAACAATTTCACCTGAAATTTCTGCTTGAATTTCATTAAATAGTTTCATTGCCTCTAAAATACACACTGTTGTTTCATTTGAAACAGTGTCCCCAACTTGCACATATGCTTCTTCGTCTGGAGATGGCGATTTGTAAAATGTACCTACCATAGGTGCATTAATTGTTTTGTGATTATCTGAAGTTGGCTTTGGAGCTTCAGTTTTATTGCTATCAGTTGATTGTACTTGAGGCATAGGCATTGCCGCAGCTTCAACTGGCATTTGTGAGATTTGTGGCGTGATAATCTCAGTTTCTTTTTCTTTCTTAAGCGTCACTTTGCCTTTAGTATCTTCAATATTGATTTCCGTTAAAGTTGATTTATCCAGAATTTCAATTAATTCTTTGATTTCTTTAAAGTTCATTATTACTGACTCCTTCAGTTTGTTTTCATCTACCCGTCTATTTTACTTGAGACAACTCTTCAATTCAAGCATGTTCATATTGCTGGCGACATTATAAGTCTACCCCAAAGTTATAATAAAACCACATTTTAATTTAAAAACACTTGTGGATTTATTACATAACATTGACTCATCTTAACTCTTGATTAAAAATTTTAAGCATTCAGTTAAACATATCAATGTTATTTTAATTAGCTATTATGTTTTATCCTCAACAATATGATATGTAGATATATACCCTTACTCATGTCTATGTGTTTTTTCTACCAATTAGGCGATTCGTTTTATATTTTAAAAATTATTTTAAAAATAAAAAGCCTCATATCAGCATATAACCTATAATCATTTTAGGCAATAGCTTTATGAGGCTTATTTGAAATATCTTACGTTAAATCAGTATAGTGAATACAAGCTATTTGTTAACAAATTAGAGATTATCCTCTTGAAATGTAGCTTCCATCACCAGTGTTGATAATTAAAACGTCACCTTCGTTTACAAATAAAGGTACATTTAATGTATAACCAGTTTCAACAGTTGCCGATTTAGTAGCACCAGTTGCAGTATCACCTTTAATACCAGGTTCTGTTTCAGTTACTGTTAATTCAACAGTTTTAGGTAATTCAACACCGATAGTTTCACCTTCGTATGTTTGAATTTGTACTTCCATACCTTCTTTTAAGTAATTCAATTCTTCTTTTAAGTAATCACTTGAAAGTTCTGTTTGTTCAAAGCTTTCATTATCCATAAATACATGATTATCTCCGTCAGCATATAAATATTGCATGCGACGATTTTCAATCATTGCTGGTTCAACTTTTTCACCAGCTCTAAACGTTTTCTCTTGAATTGCACCAGTTCTTAAATTACGTAATTTTGAACGAACGAATGCTGAACCTTTACCAGGCTTTACATGTTGGAAGTCTATAACTTTCCAAATAGCGTTATCAACAGAAATTGTTAAACCTGTTTTAAAATCATTAACCGAAATCATTCAGTTTCCTCCTCATTTTACACGCTTATGTTAAAACTATAAGGTCTTTTGTGCATTTAGTAAAGACTTGACAACCATTTTCTGTAATTAAAATATCATCTTCTATTCTTATACCGCCCAAACCTTCTATATAAACACCAGGTTCTACTGTAACACAGTTGTTAACTTGAAGTTTATCTTGTATCGTACGAGCCAGCATTGGCCCTTCATGGATTTCTAAACCAATACCATGTCCTAGTGAATGTCCAAATTCTTTTCCATACCCTTTTGACTCTAAATAGTTTCTTGAAATGGCATCAGCTTCTGCACCAGTCATGCCAGGTCTAATCTCATTAATTGCTTTCATTTGAGATTCAAGTACTATTTGATATATTTCTTTCAGTTTAGGATCTGGTTCTCCAATGGCAAATGTTCTAGTAATATCTGAACAATAGCCGTTATAATACGCGCCAAAATCTAATGTAATCATGTCGCCTTTTTCAATAATTTTATCACTTGCAACACCATGTGGTAATGCACCTCTATGACCAGATGCTACAATCGTATCGAATGATGGTCCATCTGCTCCTAATTCTAGCATTTTACTTTCTAATATTGCCTTTAATTCTTTTTCAGTCATACCTGCTTTTACAACAGTTAAAATATATTCATATGTTTCATCAACAATATTAGCTGCTTTTTGAATTAAAGCAATTTCGTCAGCATCTTTGACGTCTCTAATTTTATCTACAGTATTAGAAATGCTTATTAATGATATACGGCTTTTATTTAATTCAAGGTATGTATCATAACTTACATGGTGCCCCTCAAAACCTACATTTTCAAAATTCTCTTGGTGTATCAATTCTTTAATCTCACCAATAATAGTAGATTTACGATTAATAATTTCATAATTTGGCGCCTGCTTAGTTGCTTGATCAATATATCTAAAGTCTGTTATCAAATACTGTTTATCTTTAGATATGATAAGTGCTCCACTGGTACCAGTAAAACCTGATAAATATCTTCTATTGTAATCCGAAAGAATGATAATCGCATTTAAATGTTTTTGTTCTAAAATACGATGCACTTGTGTTATTCTGCTCATCTTATTACCTCCTAGTGAAACGTTTGTGCATTTCAACTTTATACATTAAAATAATATCATAATAAGGATAAAAAATAATAGATATTGATTTTAGGGAGATAGTAATGAAAAAATTGGTTTCAATTGTTGGCGCAACATTATTGTTAGCTGGATGTGGATCACAAAATTTAGCACCATTAGAAGAAAAAACAACAGATTTAAGAGAAGATAATCATCAACTCAAACTAGATATTCAAGAACTTAATCAACAAATTAGTGATTCTAAATCTAAAATTAAAGGGCTTGAAAAGGATAAAGAAAACAGTAAAAAAACTGCATCTAATAATACGAAAATTAAATTGATGAATGTTACATCAACATACTACGACAAAGTTGCTAAAGCTTTGAAATCCTATAACGATATTGAGAAAGATGTAAGTAAAAACAAAGGCGATAAGAATGTTCAATCGAAATTAAATCAAATTTCTAATGATATTCAAAGCGCTCACACTTCATACAAAGATGCTATCGATGGTTTATCACTTAGTGATGATGATAAAAAAACGTCTAAAAATATCGATAAATTAAACTCTGATTTGAATCATGCATTTGATGATATTAAAAATGGCTATCAAAATAAAGATAAAAAACAACTTACAAAAGGACAACAAGCGTTGTCAAAATTAAACTTAAATGCAAAATCATGATAGGAGTCTTTTAATGCGTAATATAATATTTTACCTTGTACTTATAATTGCTGCGATTGGATTAGTAATGAATCTAGATGCCTTTATTTTTTCAATCGTCAGAATGTTAGTAAGCTTTGCTGTAATAGCTGGTATTATTTATCTGATTTATTATTTCTTCATCTTAACTGAAGACCAACGCAAATATCGCAAAGCAATGCGTAAGTATAAAAGAAATCAAAGAAGAAAATAGATAAAAAAATGGAAGCACTTGTAGTTAAAATAGTCTACGTGCTTCCATTTTTTATTCTAAAAACTACTTTCTAAACATCCATTCATCTGAACGATATTTTTCAGTTAATTCTTCCACTTCTGCCAATTGAGCTTCTGTTAATTCAAGTGGCTTTAATTCTATATTTAAACCTTTCTTAAAACCTTTCTCGAAAGCTTCTTCCATTTGACTAATAGTAATGTGTTCATCTGAAATATCATTGATGGCAACTGCTTTTTCAACGAATGCCTCTTTCATTTTTAATTTTAATCTTTCATTTTTATAAATAAACATATCAAACAATTCATCAATATCAATATCTTGTAAAATCGAACCGTGTTGGAGGATTACGCCCTTTTGTCTCGTTTGAGCACTCCCAGCAATCTTACGGCCTTCAACAACTAGCTCATACCAACTTGGTGCATCAAAACACACTGAACTTCGAGGTTGTTTTAATTTTTGACGCTCTTCAGGCGTTTTAGGTACCGCAAAATAAGTATCAAATCCTAAGTTTTTAAATCCTTCTAATAATCCTTGTGAAATCACTCTGTACGCTTCTGTAACAGTAGAAGGCATATTGGGATGCGATTCAGGCACTATCACACTGTAAGTTAGCTCTTTATCATGAAGCACCCCACGGCCACCAGTTTGACGCCTTACGAGACCAAAACCTTTCTCTTTAACCTTATCAATATCAATTTCTTTTTGTAGCCTTTGGAAATAACCTATTGATAATGTTGCAGGATTCCATGTGTAAAAACGTATAACTGGATCAATTTCACCTCTAGAGACAAAATTTAATAACGCTTCATCCATTGCCATATTATAATATGGGTCTTTACTTCCTGTATTAATAAAATTCCAAGTTTCAGTCATATTCAAGAACTCCTATCAGCAAAATGTATAATATTTGATTCGCTAATTAATCAATTTAACTAAATGAATAATAATTGCAATTCTTTAGTGAAATATTTTGATAATTTGACCTAACAGTCTTATAATTATATTATCGTTTAATTAGGGAGGATGCAAGATGAGTGCTAGTTTGTACATCGCAATAATTTTAGTTATAGCAATTATTGCTTATATGATTGTTCAACAAATTCTTAACAAGCGAGCTGTTAAAGAATTAGATCAAAATGAATTCCATAATGGGATTAGAAAAGCTCAAGTCATCGATGTTAGAGAGAAAGTTGACTATGACTACGGTCACATTAATGGGTCTCGCAATATTCCTATGACAATGTTCAGGCAACGATTCCAAGGATTAAGAAAAGACCAACCGGTATACTTATGTGATGCCAATGGGATTGCTAGCTATAGAGCCGCTCGTATTTTGAAAAAGAATGGATATACAGATATCTATATGTTAAAAGGCGGCTATAAAAAATGGACTGGAAAAATAAAGTCTAAAAAATAGTTTTGTAAATTTAATATACGATTTAATAAAATCTGAGTGTTAATTGATCATCAATAACAATACTCAGATTTTAATTTTTTAACAAAGACTGTTACTATATTTCTCTAGCTTCACAGATCATTAAATTTAGTTTCTGCATAATAAAGAGAGTTCAACTCATTTTCAATACGATTCAATTACCTCAATCTAAAAAGTGAAAAGACAATTTCTATGAAAGAATAATACCAAACCCTAAGAGTTATTACTTCGGTTTAGTTTTCTTTTTCAAATAGAAATTGTCTTTTTTAATTGATTTTAAAACCATTATCCTTAAATCTTCATACAAAGTTAGAATAATAATTCTCGGAATATGTGTTTAATATCTTATTTTTCCTGTTTAAGATTTTCAAACTTTAATATTGGTTTACGAGCAGCTGTAGCTTCGTCTAATCGATCAATCACAGTTGTATGTGGTGCTTCTAACACTTTATCAGGATCATTTTTAGCTTCTTCAGCAATACTAATTAATGTATCGATAAAATAATCAAGTGTTTCTTTAGACTCTGTCTCAGTCGGTTCAATCATCATACCTTCTTCAACATTTAATGGGAAGTAGATTGTTGGTGGATGTACACCGAAATCTAATAATCGCTTAGCCATGTCTAAAGTACGTACACCAAATTCTTTTTGACGAACACCACTTAACACAAACTCGTGTTTACAATATTGTTTATAAGGTATTTCAAAGTGTTCAGATAAACGTGCTTTAATATAATTCGCATTAAGAACCGCTGCTTCGGAAACCTCTTTAAGGCCAGTTGCTCCCATAGTTCGAATATACGTATAAGCTCTTAAGTAAATACCAAAGTTACCATAAAATGGTTTTACACGTCCGATAGAATTTTTAATGTCATTATCATATTTAAATTTGTCGCCATCTTTAATAACCATTGGCTTTGGTAAGTAACTTGCTAGTTCTTTTACTACACCGACTGGACCTGAACCAGGACCGCCGCCACCATGTGGACCAGTAAATGTTTTATGCAAGTTTAAATGAACAGCATCAAATCCCATATCTCCTGGGCGAACTTTGTCCATAATAGCGTTTAAATTCGCACCATCATAATATAATAGACCACCAGCATTATGGACGATTTCACGGATTTCCATAATATTTTTTTCGAAAATACCTAAAGTGTTTGGATTAGTTAACATAATAGCTGCTGTATTTTCATTTACAACACGTTTCAAGTCATCAATATCAACTTCGCCACGTTCGTTTGATTTTACAGTAACTGATTTAAATCCTGCAAATGAAGCTGAGGCTGGATTCGTACCATGCGCAGAATCTGGCACAATGACTTCATCACGATGACCTTCACCATTATTCTCATGATAAGCTTTAAATATCATCAATGCAGTCCATTCACCATGTGCACCAGCAGCTGGTTGTAATGTTACCTCATCCATACCAGTAATTTCTTTTAATTCTTCTTGTAAACTATAAATAATTTCTAATGAACCTTGAACTTGGTCTTCATCTTGTAATGGATGTGATTCACTGAATCCTGGTATTCTAGCAACCTTTTCATTAATTTTAGGGTTATACTTCATCGTACATGAACCTAATGGATAAAATCCGTTATCTACACCGAAATTTTTATTTGAAAGTTCAGTATAATGACGTACTAAGTCTAATTCAGCAACTTCAGGAAACTCCGCTTTGTTTTTACGAATAAATTTATCATCTAACAATGACTCAACAGAATTTGTTTTAATATCACTTATTGGTAATGAATATGCATATCTGCCTTCACGAGATCTTTCAAAAATTAATGGACTTGATTTACTAGTCATTTAACTCACCAGCCTTTTCTACAAATGTATCGATTTCATCTTTTGTTCTTAATTCAGTTACAGCTATTAACATGTGATTTTTAAAGTCGTCTGAAACAACACCTAAATCAAAACCACCGATAATATTGTACTTCACTAATTCCTCGTTAACTTGTTGAATTGGTTTGTCAAATTTGACTACAAACTCATTGAAAGATGTACCATCTAATACTTCAAAACCTTTTTTAATAAATTGTTGTTTAGCATAGTTAGCATGTTCTATATTTTGAACTGCAATATCATAGATACCTTGTTTACCAAGTGCTGACATTGCAATTGATGACGCTAGGGCATTTAATGCTTGGTTAGAACAAATATTAGACGTCGCTTTATCGCGTCGAATATGTTGTTCACGTGCTTGTAATGTTAATACAAAGCCACGATTACCTTCATCATCTTGTGTTTGACCGACTAATCTACCTGGAACTTTACGCATTAACTTTTTCGTCGTTGCAAAATATCCACAATGTGGCCCACCGAATTGAGCAGGAATTCCGAATGGCTGAGTATCACCTACAACAATATCTGCACCAAATGAACCTGGAGGTGTAAGTAATCCCAATGCTAATGGATTTGCATATACGATAAATAATGCTTTTTTATCTTCAATAAAGCTATGAATCTTTTCAAGATCTTCAATTGAACCGTAGAAGTTTGGATATTGAACTGCAACAGCTGCTGTATCATCATCCACTGCTGCTTCTAATTTTTTCAAATCTGTAACAGTGCCATCTAAATCGATTTCCACTACTTCGAATTCCTTACGCGTCTTAGCATAAGTATGAAGTACTTGTAATGCTTGATAATGCAAACCTTTTGAGACTACAATTTTATTTTTCTTTGTTTGACTAAATGCTAAAATACATGCTTCAGCAAAGCTAGTCATCCCATCATACATAGAAGAATTTGCTACATCCATATCTGTTAATTCACAAATTAAAGTTTGGAACTCAAAAATGGCTTGTAATTCACCTTGAGAAATTTCCGGTTGATATGGCGTATATGCTGTGTAAAATTCAGATCTTGAAATCATAGCATCCACAACTGATGGCGCGTAATGATCATAAACACCAGCACCCAAAAATGATGTATGCGTTTCTTTAGTGATATTCTTGCTTGCAATGCGATTTAATCTTCTAAGTAACGTTGTTTCCGCTTCGCTTTCAGCAATATTTAAATCTCTATTTAATAAAATGTCACTTGGTACATCACCGAATAATTCTCCTATAGATTTTGCACCAATTGTTTGTAACATTTCTTGCTTGTCTTTTTCAGTTAAAGGTATATAACGATGACTCACAATGCACACCCCTTTTTAATTATTTATCAATTTGATTTTTCTTAACAATTTTCGCTTTTAATTGACGCTTACGAACTTGAACAAGCAACTCTCTACCCATTTCAAACTCATCTCTTTTTATCATTGCAAGTGCAATTGATTTTCCTGATGATGGAGACTGTGTTCCTGAAGTTACTTCTCCAATAATATTTCCATCTAAATCCATAACTTCATAACCAGTTCTTGCAATTCCTTTTTCAAGTAATTCTAATCCCACTGTTCTTCTTGGTGCACCATTTTCTTTTTGATCTTTTAATACAGATTTACCAATAAAATCAGCATCAATTAATGGTTTACTTGCAAAAGCGATACCACCTTCATATGGTGTAATTGATTCAGTTAAATCTTGTCCATGTAATGGCAATCCGGCCTCTAATCTTAATGTATCACGAGCGCCTAACCCACATGGCATAACATTATACTCTAATAAACCATCCCAAATTTTTTCAGTATCATCGATATTACAATAAATTTCAAACCCATCTTCACCTGTGTAACCTGATTGAGATAAAATGACGTTTGCTCCAAATAATTTGACATCCTGTTTAAATTCAAACATTTTCATTTCAGTTACATCTTCATCAACTAATTGATTAATTAAATCTCTAGCTTTTGGTCCTTGTATTGCTAATTGACCATATTGGTTTGATACATTTTGTACTTCAACATCAAATTTCTCTTTGTGTTTTAAAATCCAATTAAAATCTTTTTCAGTATTAGCAGCATTAACAACTAATAAATAATTATCGTCAGCTAATTTATATATTACTAAATCATCAATAATACCGCCTTCTTCATTACATAAAGCAGTATATAATGCTTTTGAAGTAGTTAAATTATTAGTATCATTTGATAATAAATATTGCACAAACTGACTAGCATCTTTACCTGTTACTTCAATTTCACCCATATGACTAACATCAAACAGGCCAATTTCGTATCGAACAGCATTATGCTCCTCTTTAATACTTGAAAATTGAACAGGCATCGCCCATCCTCCGAATTCCACAATTTTTGCACCTCTATCAACATAATTTTGATATAAAGGTGTTTGTTTTAAATCACTTGACATTGAAATACCCCCTTAAAATTATAAAAACAGGATAGCAATCGCTACCCTGTTTATAAATCACCAATTCAGGAACGCGTTACAGTATTATCCTTTTGCCTGAGAGTTTCGTAATAAATTACTTGCACCTTCGGCGATAGAGTCTTAACGCTCTATTCTCTCTAATACTGATCACTCGCTTTTATTAAATTTAGCAATTCATAATATATTTCTGAAATTGATAGCAAATGACTATCAAATTTCTTGAATGCGATTTCATTATATCTTAAAATCCGCGAGCAATACAAGTCATTTAACTGCTTGATTGTCTTATTATTTGCATTAGGTCGATGTGGGTCATCATTGATTCGACTATATATAATATCAATATTACAATCTAACCAAATAATGTTTTTTTGATTTTTCAAAAAATTAAATGCCTCTTCACTTTCAATAATACCACCACCAGTAGCAATTATATCTGCAGTGTTAATACATTCTTGCAAACATGTGAACTCTAAATTCCTGAAATATTGTTCACCATGTTTACTAAATATTTCTGGTATTGTTAACTTATACTTTTCTTCGATATATGAATCTATATCAATAAATGATAAATTTTGCTCATCTGCAACGTATTTACCAATCGTAGATTTACCGGTACCCATGAAACCAATTAAAATTATTGGTGATTTATCATGATTCATGCGTTTTCCCTTCTTTCAATAACAAAACAATCTTATAGTTATAGTCAGTTTCAATATTATATAATGTCTTTAATTTTAAACTATATTGACTGATATAAAAAGTAAAAATGGAAAAATAAATTGCTGTTAGCATCAATAAGAACGGCGTAACATATCCTTTTTCTTTATATAAATCAAAATTAATAAATTATTTCACGTCCTTTTTAATAGTACTCATTTAAATTCTAGTAAGTTATACATAAATTGTTTTAGTCTGCAGATTTGTACCGACTTTAACTGTTATCGTTATTTTAATAATAGATTTATAGTAGATATTTGCAGTAAATGCTGTAACATTATTAATCATTGTTATATTTCCTCTGTCATTTACAACTTTAATAATTTTATTATTTATTAATTTGTATTCGATCATTTCTTCACCTTTATGTAAAATGATACGCTGTTGCCTAATTTCAATATCGTTTTTATCTACACCTTTAAAATCCTCTAGAATATCTCTTGAGAAAAATTCGAAATCTACAGTTGTTAATTCCCTACTTTCAATTAGAAAAGTTTTGCTAAGTCTAATTAAGTCTGGAACAATTAGTAAAGTTATACTTATAACCATCATCGCTACTAACATTTCAATAAGCGAAAAAGCTTTGACATTAATACTGTATACATGTCTTTTGATAAGAAGTGGTATTTTTTGAAATGGCACATATTTGTTGGTCACTTTGCTTAATATCATATTTCCCTATAGTTACCCCCTTCTTAAGTTCTTCTTTATTAATTTTAGATACAGTCGTCAAAATTACTTTAGAAGCATCAATTGATTGTAGTTTATGGTTTATACTCGCTTGCATTTGATTCATCATTGGTATCAATAGTAATGTAATCAATCCAATTAGCAAAAATCCAGCCATACTATCTATTAAGAATGATCCTTTACACTTATAGCTTTTCATAACGAATTCTTCCTTTTTCAATATGGAATATTATTCTATAAATTGAATTGTTATTGTCAATTGTTATGCTACCAAATTTATTGATATTCCCTTTTTTATCAAAGGCAATAATATCAACTTTAGCAACATTAATTATTTTGCCTACTTTTAATTTTAGAAATCGTATTTTATTATTCTCTATTACTTTAATAGTGTCACTGTTTTCATAAAATCTAACATTGATATATCCTTGATTTGCTATAGCTTGCGACTTAATATAATTCAATTCAGTAATAAGAGAAATGATATTTGCCTCATCATCTATTACTCTAAGATTGCTTAATCCTTTAGATGTCATTGTCAAAAGTAAAAATATACTGATTAACATCATTACCACAAGCATCTCAATCATAGTAAATGCTGACTGCTTTCTAATTTGCAACTGCTTCTCCATTACTAATTGTTATTGTCTCTCCTGATTTACATGTCTTTTGTGCTTCTTTTATAAAACCATCTGCAATTAAGTCTTCAATAGACGATGGATTTCTATTATGTTTCAATGCATACGCTTCAATTTGACTATTAACCATTTTTACCTGTGCATTACAACCTGTTGATTGTATGTGAGCAGTTTGTTTAGCAATATTTGGAATGATTAAAATTAATAATAAACTGATGATTAATAACACTAATAGCATCTCTATCAATGTAAACGCTTGAGTTTTCTTTAGAAATTTAAACATATATTAACCTCCATTATTTTATACTTTGCATCATTTGAAACATTGGTAACATAATTACTAAATAAATTGCGACAATAAATAAACCTAAAATCAAAAATAAAATAGGCTGTAAAAACTGAGTCTGTTTTATCGCTTTATCTTCTATTTGTTTTACTAATATTTGCGAATATAACTTTAGTTCTACTTCTAGCTTTCCTCTCTTTTCACCTTGTAGCACAAACTTAATTAATTGAGGCTTAAAGCATTTTAGTTTTTCTAAAATTTGAGGTAAACCATATCCCATTTCTGAATAAGTTAATAAGTATTTACCTAGAAACTGTCTAAATGGATCACTACTATGGTTAATATAAACGTCTACTATTGATTGAAGTGTAATACCATTTTTATAAAACAACACTAATTCATTAGTTACAAAATAAGTTTTAAATAATTGGAAATAGCCTGATATTAGCGGTAGTTTCATCACAAAGTTTATCTTATTGAGCATATTTAATTTGTTGTAAATTAACTTCATAATAATAGCCAACATAGATACTATTATGAGCATTACTACAATTATAGTAGGTAAGCTGGTAATGAAAAAAGACAATGTTTTTTGAAAAGAAGATAATTGAATATTCATAGAAGTATATAATTGTTGAAACTGTGGAATTACTGTGAGGTTTAATATAATAATCATAGCAATAAAAATAGAGACTAGTATTAAGGGGTATTGCAGTGTCTTTAACAATCGTTGTTCTGACTTTCTATTCACTTTCATATAATTTACGGTTTCTTCTAGAACGTCTATGATATTGCCAAATCTTTCTGCCAAATATACTTGCATGACGATAGTATCGCTATAACCTATCAGTGATAATATCTGGTTGCATGGTGCACCATTTGAAATTTCACTTAGAATGGTGGTGCCTAATTGCTTATTTTTATATTTCATTTGAAGATTTAAAAATTGAAAACTTTGATACAGAGTGAAACCATATTTCAACAAATTACATAAATTTGAAAGTAAATCGATTTGTTGGGCCTTACTTAATTGTCGCTTCTTAGAATGTAGTTTAAATGTATTTATCCATTGTAGTTTCACAAATGACACCTGCTTTTGTCATATCATCAAGTTTATCTTCTAAGTTCTTAAATGATGATGGTAATGAATGATTATGGGAAAAGAAATATCGGAGTTGTTGCTGAGATAGAATTTCACATACTAATTGTCGCTGTTGCTTAATAGTAGTTACAAGTCGTTGGTTTATAATTAAGTTAGTTGCCTGTATCAATTCTTGTACAGAAATGCCCATTTCTAATAGCCTTAAAATAGCACCTTTACAATCAGTTGCATGCAATGTAGTCAGAACAAGGTGACCACTTAAACTAGCCTGTATAACACACTTGGCAACATCTTTATCTCTGATTTCACCTATTAAAATAACATCAGGATCACATCTTAAAATAGCTTTAAACGAATTTACATAGTTAATGCCAGCTTTATCATTCACATTAATTTGGACAATACCAGGAATTTGCATCTCTACAGGATCCTCTATAGAAATTACATTTAAATTCAAGGCTTTATTCGCGTATGAGACCATTTGATACATTAATGTACTCTTTCCTGAACCAGTTGGTCCACTAAACAATAGTAATCCTTGTTTCTTATTCATGAGGTGTTTAAAATCATTGAATTTATAAGTTGATTTCTGTTGTTGGAAAAATTGAGGTACAATTCTGATTACACAACTTTCTTGGCCAAGTGACAATGGTAAAGTTGATATTCTCAAAAAATATATTTTATTGAAATGGTAACTATATCGACCGCTCTGTGCGACTTGCTGTGTAGAAACATCAAGCCCAGCTTGAAACTTCATATAAACTAATAATTTTTGATAAATGCTATTCCCAATTTGTTCATACTGCTCCAAGTTATCATTAATTCTAAATTTAATACTTACTTCATTTTTAACTGGAATAAAATGTACATCACTCGCTTTCATTTCTATCGCTTTATTAATTATTTCTTGAAATAGAATCTTCAAAAAAACACCTCCTACATATAATCACGTAGGAGGTGTTTTTATTACTTCAATTTAACCGTGTAAAAATGGATTTAATTGTTCATCATCAACCGTCGTATATGGACCATGTCCAGGGAATAAAGGTAAATCGCCTTCTAATTCAAATATTTTATCTTGAATAGAATCAACGAGAGTTTCATAATCACCTTTATATAAATCTGTACGTCCGATTCCATTATTAAATAATGTATCTCCAACAACTGCGAATTCATCGAACACATATGTTAAACTTCCTGGTGAATGTCCAGGTGTGTGTAACACATTAAACTTAAATCCTTCTATTTCTGCGCTACCTTCGTTTAACTTTTCAGGAGTTACCTTACTTGTAATAATTGGTAATCCATATTGCTTAAATTTATCTGCCCCATTTTTAACGGGATCTTTTAGAAAATCAAACTCTGCTTCATGCATATAAACCGGGACATCGAATCGATCAACTATATCATCGACTGCTCCGATATGATCAAAGTGTGCATGTGTTAATAAAATAGCTTTTAACGGTTTATTTATTTGGTTTAATTTTTTAATAATTTTTTCACTTTCACCTGAAGGGTCAATCAGAATAACAGCTTTGTCATTTTCGATGAAATACGTATTAGTATCAACTAAGCCTAAAGTTAAGCTTGAAATCCTCATAGGTTTTCACCACTATTTTCTAAATGTTTTTGTACTGATGTTAGTTTATCATTCATTTTTCTAGATTTGTCTCGTCGGTCATCAATACGGATATTTGTACAAACTCTACTTAAACCTTTATCAAAAGGTAATTCATTTATCACTTGCACAACTTCTAATACATCGCTTAATTCACCTTCAATTAGAGTATTCATTGGTGTTAATTGAAAATCAATTTTGCCCATCGCTTTATATTCTTGAAGTTTTTTCTGAATATCTGCAATATATTTACTAACACTCGGACCTTCCGTTCCAACTGGAATAACAACCACATCAACAATAGCCATTATTTTACCCCCTCTTTATCTAATACATAGGTCTTGATTAATCCTGCTGCTCCTGTAATACCTGCATCATTACCTAATTTCGCTTGTACAATTTCAGTTTCAAATTGAGCAGGTGTAAATGTTAAATTATGATATTCTGTTTTAATATTTTCAATTAAAATAGGTCCTGCAGTAGACATTCCTCCACCTAAAACGATATATTTCGGATTACTTGTAACACTAATAATACTACATAAATATCCAATATAGTTTGCAACCTTTTCAGTAATGAAAATACAGAATTGGTCACCAGCTTTTGCCGCATCAAAAACAGCTTTTGCTGTAACCTTATTTTCTTTAATCAATTCTAATATAGAAGATCTAAACGTCAACTTCGGATAGTAGAAGTTAACTAAGTTAACAACGCCTGTCGCTGAAGCAACTGTTTCAATACATCCAGAACGACCACAATTACATTTAAATCGTTGATCGAAGTCTGCTCTAAAATGACCTATTTCTGCGCCAGAGCCATTATGACCATGTACGATTTCACCATTTGAAATAATTCCTCCACCTAGTCCTGTACCAAGTGTGATGGCAACAACATCATCGGCACCTTCACCAGCACCTTTGTGTTTCTCCCCTAAAGCAGCTATGTTAGCATCATTATCTACATACACTGGACAATCAACGAATTGTTCAAAAATCTCACGTACATTAACTTTTTCTGGCCAATATAAGTTTACTGCTCCATTTACTGTACCTTTTTCAAAGTCAACAGGACCTGGTACACCAATACCTACGCCAAGTACATTTGAAAAATTATAATTATTTTCATTTACTTTTTCAACAAACGAATCATAAATCCCTTTCAAAAGTGTATATCCTGTACTATCAGATGTATCAGTGTGAATAGACCATTTATGTAATTGTTCTAATTCAGGTGTGAAAATACCTAATTTACAAGTCGTTCCGCCTACATCAGCTGCTAAAATAATTTTTGTCATTTCTGTTCATTCCTTCTCTGATTAATTATCAACGTACATTTCAAATATTCTTCCTTAGATAACAGTTCATATTGATACAATGATGAGATCTCCTGTTGAATCATTTCGTACATATCATCTGGATTTTTAAAATATATTAGAAATCCGTAATTTTTCAATAACTGTTGTACATCATAAAAGTTATTTATTTTTCGACTCATTTGATTTAGTCAACTCTTTTTCTAAGTTAATATAATCTGTATTTTTAGGGTCTGCATTTAATGCTTTACGCACATATTTTAATGCTTTTTCATCATCATTTAATGAACGATTTGCTATCGCTAACTCAAAATTTAATAAACCTGATTTAGGAAACATTCTAAGTCCTCGCTCCCATTCTGTCATACCTTCAGACTTAGAATTGATAGTAGCCATAATCATACCACTTAAATAATATGTTTGATCATCGGCATAATTTTTATTTATAGTCTGCTTCACAATATTTTGAGCATTATCATAATTACCACTAGTCATATCATCTTTGATCAATTTATTATAAATATTATCTTCTTTAATTGTAAAAATTCTAATTTGAAGTGCAATAAATATAACAAGCATACCGATTAGTAAAATCCAAAAAATATTACGATTCACTTTATAGTAATAGCCAATTAAAGTTATTAATAAACCACCAATGAAGCCTCCAATATGCGCCACAATATTTATATTTGACATAAACAGAGAAACACCAACTAATATCACTAATGCAATTAATAACTGTCCTAACATTTTTTTGTTAAATGTTTTTGAAACATACATCATCGCAAAAATTGATCCAATCAGACCAAATATAGCACCACTAGCCCCAACTGAAATTGTAGTCGTATTAAATGATAGTGATACAAAGTTTCCAAACAGCCCTGCAATAAAGTATACAGTTAACATCCTCCATGAACCAATAATTGCTTCGACTATTTTACCAAAAATAAATAATGAAAGCATATTCATAAGTATATGTTCAAAACTAAAATGTAAAAACATCGATGTAACAATTCGATACCATTCACCATGCACGACATTAAAATGCACTAACCCGCCAACATCTAATAATTTTACATCCGAAAAATTATTTAAATATAAAATCATACATAACCATATTAAGACATTTACAAATATTATTGTGTATGTTGCCGGTGAAAATTTCTGCATATATTTATCTAAAAAGTTATCGGTTAATACTTTGCGTTTATAGAACATATATGTCTTTTTATCATTATCTTCTGAAATAAGTCTAGCCAAAAATATATTCGGCATATGCTTTATCAAATCTTTTGTGTGTCTTATAACATTGAATTTAATTCTAATTGGCGAAACTTCATTTAATTGTTCTTCTGAAAATTCCGATTCTGTAAAATAATAAAATTCAAAACTTTGTGGTTCGAAAGAAATAAAATTTGCTATTTCATCTTTGTGTTCAAGCACTTTCGCTTTGTCAAAACGTATTTCTTGGGTAGACTTGATATGTTGTTTAAAAATGACTACTTGTTTTTTTCTTTTATGGGCTAACCAAATTTCTTGGTCATCTTTTTCCCTACTGACAATATCAAAATTCAAGTACCTAATCCAATAATATATTGTTTTCCAAAATTGTTTGTCTATGTTCATTTAGTCCTCCACTATGCTGATTGATATATAATCAATTTATCGACTGGTTGATCGAATGATTCCGGTTCAAATGATGTTATTTGAAAATCGTATAATAAGCTTATTGTCTTTGTCTGATGATTAGCTAAAAACCTGTCGTAATAGCCACCACCATACCCAATTCTATATCCATCATTTTGAAATCCAACACCAGGAACAACAATTAAATCTAGGTTATTCGTTGTTTCACCTTTTGAAGTTGGATAGTAAATCCCCTTATTATCGACATCAATATCTTTGAGATTAAATATCTCTTTAAAAGTCATTTGATGGTTTAAATAATCCATTTTCGGTACAAAAATACGTTTATGATCCATTATGGCTTGTTCAATAATAGAAAAAGTATCTACTTCATGATTAAAAGAAAGAACTAGCGCAATTGCGTTTGCTTCTTTGTATTCTTCAGTTGCAAAAAATTGATTTCTTAACCATGTGTCTGCTTTTCGCTTTTCATCTTTATTAAAATTCTTCATTTTATGTAAAATGTATTTTCTAATCTCATTTTTAGTCACATCATCACCCACTTTATTCAACTCTATTATATCGTTAATAACAATACATGTCATTATGTTGTCATGATGAATTATGCGACAATTCTAAAATTTATTATTTCAATTGAAAATCTTTTATCATTTTATACGTGTGCACAATTAAAAAGGTGAAACCTCTTATTTTGAGATTTCACCTTTTTTATTGTTAATTTAAATTTAATATTAATTATTATTTTGTTTCACGGTGTAAAGTTTGTTTGTTTTCACGTGAACAGAATTTCTTCATTTCAACACGTTCAGGATTATTTCTTTTGTTCTTAGTTGTAATGTAGTTTCTGTCACCACATTCCGTACAAGCTAAAGTTACGTTTACGCGCATGGTTATTCCTCCTTATCATTTCTAAATACGACTTTATTATTATACCAACATCTATAATATTTGCAAAGTTAAAATTTTACAACCATGCGCTACATAATCGTCAGGTTAAATTTTATTTGTCTTTGTCTTTATTTTTATCGTCTTTACCTAACTGCTTAAAGTAGTAGTTAATTACATCTCTGCCTAAGTCTCCACCTGTTAACCATGGTGGTGGTACAGGCTGATTTGTATATACAATTGAAAACGCTAATTTTGGATCATCAATTGGCGCGTATCCTATATAAGTAGAGTTAACTCTTGGCTCTCCGTTTTGGAACACTTCAGCGGTACCAGTTTTACCAGCAGTAGGCACTACTGTATCTTTAAAACTAACATATCCAGTACCATCTTTATCATTAAACGCCATTTTGAACCCTTCTTGAATTTGTTTGATTTCATTTTCAGTATTATTAACTTTGTTCAAGACGGTGCCATTAATTTTCTTCTTAAGTGGACCAACCTCATCTTTATTAGTTGATTCATGAATCGTTAATCCAATGTGTGGTTGTATTCTATAACCATCATTCGCTATAGTTGAAACATATTGTGATAATTGTAATGGTGTATAGGTATCATATTGACCAATTGATAAATCTAGATAATTACCTGGATTATTTGTTAATGGTTCGATTTGACCTTTTGTTTCATTTGGTAAATCTATACCTGTTTTCACACCTAAGCCTACTTGATTCAATCCTCTTCTTAGCTTTTGGGCAGGTGAACTTATATCTGATGGTAAAGCCATACCAGAATAATAAGGGTCTCCCGCTAATTTTAATGCTGTTTTAAACATATATACGTTTGATGAATGCATCAAAGCTTGCTTATCATTAATAGATACATGCCCGTTTTTATTAAAGTATGATCGTTTTGTCAAACCACCTTGGAAATGTAATGGTTCATCGACCATTGTTTCTCCAACTTTGATAGCTTTATTCTGATAACCAGCTAATAATGTTCCACCTTTTACAGAAGATCCAACTGCAAATTGAGAAGTAAACGTACCAATGTCATAATCAGTCATTTTACCACTCTTATTAATCTGCTTTCCGGCAAGCGCAAGAATGTCTCCATTTTTAGGATTTTGTACAACCATCATAGCATTATCCATATCTTTTGCACCTTGGCTGCGAAGCTTCTTAATTTGTTTATCTAATAATGCTTCTACTTCTTTTTGAAGATCTATATCGATCGTTAATTTCAAATCTTGGCCGCGAGCGCCAGGATTTAACACTTCTGAAGATGTAACTTTACCAGATTTGTCCGTTGTGTATTTCATTTCTTTCTTCTTACCACGCAATACATCTTCATATTGATATTCTAGGTAAGATTTTCCCACACGATCATTGCGTGAATATCCTTTGGATAAGTAATGTTCTGTCAATTCTTTTGGAATACCTTCAGCAGGTGTCGATACATCTCCGAATATACCTCTTAAAGTGTCGCCATATGGATATTTTCTATCCCAGTCCATCGATGTATTTACACCTGGTAATTTGGAAAGTTGCTGAGAAACTGCTGCATACTCTTTTTCACTGACATCTTCATTTTTTATCATTTGTGGATCTAAAACTGTTCCTGCATTCATCTCTCGAAAAATGGCTAAAACTTGTAAATCTTTAGAAGACAATTCATCTAATTGTGATTTTCCGATTTTCGATAACAGTTGTTTATCATATTGATCTTGTTTAATACTTCCATCTGCTAACATAGCTTGTTCTTTTGTCATCATTGCTTTTGCTTTTTTAGGATGCAACTGAATCCAGAAATCTTTTTTATCACGTTCTGTAATCTTCTTAGTATCCATCTTGATTAGCTTTGATAACTTTTCAGCCGTATCCAACATTTCCGATTGTGTTGTTTTTCGACCCCTAGTATATGTAATAGCCATTTTAGAAGCATTATCAACTAAAACTTTCCCATTTCTGTCTAAAATACGACCTCTTGGCACAGACTCATTCACTGTAATGTTTTCATCATTTTTTATAATTTGTTTATAATGTGAGCCTTGTGCGATTTGTAAATAACCTAAACGTAGTACTAGTACTGCAAAAATAAATACAATCACACCAAATATAAAGTTAATTCTCTTGTTAATTGTATTTTGAACGATTTCATCATTTGATTTTTCTTTTAGTCTTTTTAACAAAACTACCTACCTCTATTCAAAGTCTTTCACTTTAAATCATATATGAATTTAGAAATTATTTCTATCTTTTTGACAAAAAAATAACGGTCTCATTTAAGAGACCGAACAAGTAATCATACTTTATTTTGTTGCATTATATAATTCGTCAACTTTTTCCCAGTTAACTACATTCCAAAATGCGCCAATGTAGTCAGGGCGTTTGTTTTGATATTTTAGGTAATAAGCGTGTTCCCATACGTCTAAACCTAAAATAGGTGTTTTACCCTCAGTTAATGGATTATCTTGGTTTGGTGTAGTCACAATTTCTAACTGGCCATTGTTTACGACTAACCAAGCCCAACCTGAACCAAAGCGTGCAGCTGCTTTGTCAGCAAATTCTTTTTTAAATTCTTCTAAAGAACCCCATTGTTCTTTAATTTTTTCTACTACAGTACCTTTTTCTTCTGAGTTTGGTGAAAGTAACTCCCAGAATAATGAATGGTTTAAATGTCCACCGCCATTATTACGTACAGCAGTTTGGATGTTAGCTGGTACACTGTCTAAATTAGCAACAATTTCTTCAATAGATTTAGATTCTAAATCTGTACCTTCTACTGCAGCATTTAATTTCGTAACATAAGTGTTATGATGTCTGTCATGGTGAATTTCCATAGTTTCTTTGTCAAAATGTGGTTCTAATGCATCAAATGCGTATGGTAATTTTGGTAATTCAAAAGCCATAAATAATCATCCTCCTAAAATGTCTGTAAGTAAATAATAACAAGCAGTGACTGGTTCAACAAAGAATTTGCTTAAATACTACTACTTATTATTTTCTCTACTCATTTAATATAACTCAAATCAAAAATAATTAAACATTTTGTATATAAAAAGTTAACAGATTTGCCATAAAATCATACGAACGGAGTATGAAATGAACCTTTATCTTCTATAATTTAAAAAATGAGATTTATGCATACATCTGACCAAATGTGCATAAATCTCATTTCTTTATATTAATCTTGGCAAGACTCACATACACCATAAACTTCAAGTTTGTGTTTGTGAATATTAACACCAGGTAGTGATAATTTTATCTGATCTATTGGACAATAATCTATTACCTTTGTATCTCCACACTTTTCACAGATAAAATGATGATGATGATGGTTTGTACAAGCGATTCTAAATTTCATTTCACCATCAAGTTCTGTATTTTCAATAATCCCTAAATCTTTAAATAAGTGCAGGTTTCTATATATTGTGTCGAATGAAATTCCAGGATAATTTTCATCCATAACTTGTTGTATATACTTTGCGTTTATATACTTATCTTCTTCGACAAAAATATCTAACATATCTTTACGTTTATCTGTATATTTTAAACCGTTCTCTTTTAAAATTTTAATAGCATCATTTGTATTCATTGATATTAGCTCCCTTTTTAAACTTCATTCGCATTTTCTGATAAGCCATTGTAATCATAAGTAAAATAACTAGTAGAACTACAATTACACCACCCGGAGAAATGTCCATATAGAAAGCTAGGACTAAGCCTAATATTACTGATAATTCACCTAAAAATACACTTAGTAATATCAATTGCTTAAAACTTTTTGTTATTCGCATACTTATTGCAATTGGTAACGTGATTAACGCACTTACTAACAGTATCCCTACAACACGCATTGAGGCAGAAATAACCATCGCTACAATAACAATAAATAAAAATTGAATCCATTTAGGAATGCCAATGACTTTACTATATTCCTCATCAAATGACAATATAAATAATTCTTTATAAAACAATGTAATAAACAGAACAACTATGATGGCAATGACAATAATCGTTGTTAAATCACTTATATTCACTGCGCTTATTGAGCCAAATAGCAATCCAACAATTTCTTGATTGAACCCATCAGCTAATGAAATGAAGATTGCACTCAAGGCGATACCAGCACTCATTATAATTGGAATAGCAATTTCTTGGTAAGCAGTGTATGACGTTCTTAATTTTTCAATTAGAAGCGCACCTACTATTGCGAATAAGATTCCAAACCACATTGGATTAATAAATACTAGTGTTGGCATAATAGTAAGTAAAAACATACCGAAGGATATACCACCTAAAGTTACATGGCTTAGAGCATCAGCTATAAGTGATAGTCGTCTAACAACGATAAAAGCACCGATTAGAGGCGCAATAAAACCTATCAAGATACCACTAATTAAAGAGTACCTCATAAAATCAAAATTCAATAATGCATCTATCAATTGTGACACGCCTTTCCATTTTAAATAAAATCAAATCTTTATTAATTACAACATTCTCGATTATGCTGATGATCGACAAAACGTACAGGATGTCCATAAATTTTTGAAATTTCAACTTCATCAAGTGATTTAAACTCATCAGTTGTACCATGGAAATGCAAATGCTTATTTAAACATGCTACTTCAGTAGCAGTATCTGCTACAACACCAATATCATGAGTAACTAAGATAATAGTGATACCTTCTTGTTTTAATTGATCTAAAGTATTATAAAATTCACTTACATGTTTTGCATCAATACCATTCGTCGGTTCATCAAGTACTAATACTGCAGGTTCTGAAATCAATGCTCGAGCAATCATTACACGTTGTTGTTGACCACCTGATAATTCTGCTATATTTTTATGAATTAAATCACTTATATTCAGTCTTTCTAGTACTTTAATCACTTTTTCATTATCTTTGCTATTAAATGTTTGGAAAAGACGTTTTGTCTTTGTTAATCCGCTTAAAACAACTTCTTTAACACTTGCCGGGAAACCTGAATTAAAGGCATTTGCTTTTTGTGATACATAGCTTAATTTAATTGATGTTTTCTTATTTTTAAAATCAATACCTTCAACAAAAATCTCACCACTTTGTAAAGGTAATAATCCTAGAATCAACTTCAATAATGTTGATTTACCAGCACCATTTGGTCCAACAATTGCTAAAAATTCACCTTTATTTATTTTAATGTTTATATTTTCTAACACTTTTTTATGATCATAGTAGTAATTGACATTTTTCAATTCAAAGACTGGTGTCATCGTATTCTCACCTCGCATTCAACTATACAACTCCTAGTAACATATGTAAACAGTAATGTTTACGACTCAAAATTAGACAAAATAAAGAGATATGCCCCCTTCAAGTTTTATTTATCGCATTTCTTGAAGAGAGCATTATCATTTTATTGTTGCATAACCTTATTTTTTAATTCTGGGTCAAATTGCTGTTGTTTTAACATTTCAATTTCAAGTTTATATGGCGGTTTTTTATTTTTCTTATCTTCACCAACATAAGGTGTTTCTAAGATTTTCGGAATATCTTTAAAACTATCATGATGCACAATGTAATTTAAGGCATCAAAACCAATGTAACCGAAGCCAATATTTTCATGTCGGTCTTTTTGAGCGCCACGGTCATTTTTAGAATCATTGACATGAACAACTTTAATTCTGTCGACTCCAATGATTTTATCAAATTCATTTAATACGCCATCAAAGTCCTCTTTCACATTATATCCAGCATCATGCGTATGACATGTATCAAAACATACTGATAAACGTTCGTTATTATGAACTCCATCAATAATACGTGCTAACTCTTCAAACGAGCGACCAATCTCTGTACCTTTACCTGCCATCGTTTCAAGCGCAATACGTACATTATTGTCATTCGTTAAAACTTCATTTAATCCTTCAATAATCTTATTAATTCCGGCATCAACACCAGCTCCAACATGCGCACCTGGATGTAATACAATATCTTTAGCGCCTATAGCTTGCGTTCTTTCAATTTCTTGTTGCAAGAAATCTACACCAAGATTAAACGTTTCTGGTTTGGTTGTATTTGCAATATTAATGATGTATGGTGCATGAACAACAATATTAGATAAGCCATATTTTTCCATCACTTCATGACCTTTAGTTATATTTAAATCTTCAATACTTTTACGGCGCGTGTTTTGAGGTGCACCAGTATAAATCATAAATGTTGTTTCACCATATTCATGCGCTTCTATAGCAGAACCTTCTAACATCTTTTTACCACTCATTGAAACATGTGATCCTAATAACATAAAACACACCTAACCTTTTTTGTTTTGCTTACGTTTTTGTCTATTTTGCTGCTTACTAAACTGTTTACGCTCTTGACGTTTCATTTTTTCAACTTCTTGTTTAAATTTCTTCTTATAACCTGGTTTAACTTTGTTTTTAATTTTACTTCGAACTTTGTTCTTCACTTGATTAGTTAAATGGTCATCTTTGCGCATTCTTGCTTGACGCTGATTGTGCGCTTTAACTTCTTTTAACTCACCATCTTTAATATCAACAGTATTGAAAACAAAACCGCGATCTTCTATTAATGAAATATTGTGTTCTTCATCAGGACTATAAAGCGTAATTGCTACACCTTTATAATTCCCACGGCCAGTTCGGCCGACTCTATGTGTAAAGAAGTCAATATCATTTGGCACATCAAAATTGATGACATGACTAACACCTTCAATATCAATACCACGAGATGCTAAATCGCTGGCTATAACGTATTGGAATTCTAAATTACGTATACGTTTCATTTGTTGTTTACGTTCACGTGGCGTTAAACCACCATGAATCATACCAACTTTAATACCAGCTTCATTTAGTGAACGTGCTAAATCATTTGCGTTATCTCTACTATTACAGAAAACAATACATAAGTATGGATTTAGTATATCAATTAAATTTAAAGTCTTTTCAACTTTAGCTGCACCTTTAGTAGGTATTAAAAAGAATTCGATGTTCTTTTTATTTTGTTTTTTACTGTCGACAGCTACATATTCTGGATGACTTAAATATTTATTTAAAAATGGTTGTAACTGTTGTGGAATTGTAGCACTAAACACCGCAATATTTGCATTATCTTCCAATCTTGCAGCAATGTAATCTACATCTTCAATTAATCCTAAGTCAATCATAAGATCCGCTTCATCAATAACTAAATATGATGCTAAGTGCACATGTAAATGTCCCGTTTTAGCTAAGTCATTAATTCTAGTAGGGGTGCCTATAATCAATTGTGGTTGTGCATTACAACGTTGTCTATCTTTCTCTATATCTGTACCACCAATAAAAACTTTAACTGAAACGCCAGCTTTAAATTGGCTTAAATGGTTCGCTGCATCGTATAGTTGTTGTGCAAGTTCTCTTGTTGGTGCAACTACGATTGCTTGTGGTTCTTTTATTTCACTATCAATTAACTGCATTAATGGTAATAAAAATGCATGAGATTTCCCTGTACCCGTTTGAGATTGACCAATTAAATTTGTTCTCTTTAGTATTCTTGGAATAATTCGATTCTGAATTTCAGTTGGTTTTTCAAAATTAAGGTCTTTCACAGCGTCAATTAAACTAGATTCTAGATTAAATTGTTCGAATGGATGTTTTGCCATGATTTGGCCTCCTTATATGTTCATCTTTACTATTATAAAGTATAAATGTGCTATTTTAAATAAAAATATTAAAACCTCGAAATTTCAAAATTTAGAAATCCCGAGATTTTAGTTTAAATATATTGAAATGGATCTGTATTAATTGTAGATGCTTCAACATCTATATTTATTTTTTCTGTATTGAACCAATTCATTAGTAACGTTTTCAAACCTTCTTTCATCACATATTCGCTGTAATGATTAATATCAATTAAGTTCACACCATGAATTTTAGCATCTAAGGCATCATGATGTTTAATATCACCTGTAACAAAGACATCTGCGCCTTGTTGAACAGCTTGATATTCATATCCAATACCTGAACCACCAATAATTGCAATACGTTTAATTTTCTGATTAGACTCACCAACAAAACGGACACTTGGGATATTTAATTTAGATTTAATATCAGCTGCGAAATCTTCCAATGTCATTTGATTATCCACTTCTGCCATAACGCCAAGTCCATAAAGAGATGTTTGTTTTATCTCAATAAAATCAAATACCGGTGTTTCATATGGGTGGTATTGTTTAATTAATTGCTCAGCCCTTGACTTTTGACATGCATCGATCATAAATTCAATTTTAACTTCATCTACATATTCAATTTTATCAATTTGTCCTATTGTTGGATTAGCTTCACCAACTGGTTTGAATTGCCCTCTTCCTTCACTTTCAAAGAAACAATATTCATAATTACCTTCTTGTGCTAATCCATTTTCACTAAGCTTATCTTTAAATAGTCCAACATTATCCTTAGGTATATATGTTTGAACTTTATAGTATACATCTTGTTGATTATTTATTATTGAAATGTTCTTTAATCCCATCGCCTTCGCCAACATCATATTGACACCATGAGGATTTACATCTAAATTTGTATGCATCGCTATTAAATTAATGTCATGTTGAATTAGTTTTCTAATAATCAAACCATAACCATTAGCTTTTAATGATGTTACGCCTTTAAAGATTAGAGGATGATGACTAATAATAGTATTATAACCTTTTTCGATTGCTTCATTTACTACTTCCAACGTACAGTCTAATGCTGTTAAAACACCAGTAACTTCAACATCTTCATCACCTATTAACAATCCTACATTATCCCAAGATTCAGCAGTTCTAAATGGCACATGATGATCTAACAATGTCATTAAATCAGCTATTTTCATTACTATAACACCCTTTCAATTACAGCAATTTCGTCATTAATTTGAGCTAAACGTTGATGATGTTGTTCGGTATTGAGTTTCGATTTAATATGATAAAGTGCTTCTAACTCTCTTTGCCATTTTTTTATAAAATATTCATTTTTGTTGTTCAGCAATTTTGGTCCGAATTTCAATTCATCAGATGATAGCTCTATTAATTGCGTAGAATATTCTGCTACAACAATTTCATAAATATGGCCTTTTTCTTCCATTATTATTTCATCAATTATTTCATAATTCAATTGTTGTAATGTTTGTCTTAAATTTTCGGTTTGGATATTACTTTGTAAAATCAACCTTGGATGTTGACTTAACTTATCTTGCCCATCTTTTAAAATTTTAGCAATAAGTGGTCCGCCCATACCACAAATTGTGATATTATCGATTACGTCCTCAGGATGAATAACACTTAAGCCATCCCCTAAACGTACATCAATTCTATCTACTAATTGATTTGCAGCTACATTTTTCACAGCAGCTTGAAAAGGGCCTTGAATAACTTCTCCTGCAATACCGCAATCGCATAAATGGTTTTGAATGGCATAGATTGGCAAATAAGCATGATCTGAGCCAATATCCGCGATTGTACCTTGTTTTAAAAATCGACTTACCGTTGTTAATCGGTTATTTAACGAAATCATTTTATTCTCCTTTATGAAAAAAGAGGTTGAACATTATTCAATGTACCAACCTCACTCAAGTTTAATCTTAATCTAAAAATAAATAAGCGCTTATTCATGTCTTGGTATCAATCATTAAAATTGATATAAATTAATCCATAAAGTCTTTCAAACGTTTACTACGACTTGGATGTCTTAATTTTCTAAGTGCTTTTGCTTCGATTTGTCGAATACGTTCACGTGTAACACCGAAAACTTTACCAACTTCTTCAAGTGTTCTTGTTCTGCCGTCATCAAGACCAAATCTTAATCGTAATACATTTTCTTCTCTATCAGTTAATGTATCAAGCACATCTTCTAATTGCTCTTTTAATAATTCATAAGCAGCATGATCTGAAGGACTTTGTGCTTCCTGATCCTCAATAAAGTCTCCTAAATGACTATCATCTTCTTCACCAATTGGCGTTTCTAATGAAACAGGTTCTTGCGCAATTTTTAAAATTTCACGAACTTTTTCTGCTGGTAAATCCATTTCTTCACCAATTTCTTCTGGTGCTGGATCTCGACCTAAGTCCTGTAATAATTGACGTTGAACACGAATTAATTTATTAATTGTTTCTACCATATGCACAGGGATACGAATCGTACGTGCTTGGTCAGCAATTGCACGAGTGATTGCTTGTCTAATCCACCATGTTGCATATGTTGAAAACTTAAATCCTTTGTTAAAGTCAAATTTTTCAACAGCTTTAATAAGACCCATATTACCTTCTTGGATTAAATCAAGGAATAACATACCACGACCTACGTATCTTTTAGCAATACTTACAACTAAACGTAAGTTCGCTTCTGCAAGTCTTGATTTTGCTACTTCATCACCTTGTTCAATACGTTTGGCTAATTCAATTTCTTCTTGTGCACTTAATAAGTTAACACGCCCAATTTCTTTAAGGTACATACGAACTGGGTCATTTATTTTAACACCTGGAGGGGCACTAAGATCACTTGGATTCAGTTTCTCGTCAGTGTCTGAACTATCTTTTTCATTAACTAGTGAAATATCATTATCATTTAATTGATCAAAGAAATCATCCATTTGATCAGAGTCGATATCGAAATTCTGAAGTTTTTCAGCAATTTCTTCATGACTTAAATGACCCTCTTTTTTACCTTTTTCAATTAATTGCTTCTTAACATCTTCTAATGTTAATGTCGGATCAATTGTTTGTTTTTTAATTTTAACTGTGTTATCAGACATGAAACGGCCTCCCGATTTTAAATATGAACATTCGAAATTTATTCAATATTGCTATTTTAAACTAAATTCTTAATTAATTCATCCATATTTTTAATTTTATTTTACAAATAGGAACTAATCCCAATATTTATTTTTCAATAGTGTTGTTTAAATGCGGTAACTATCATTTACCCTTATACATTTTGACATAATCATTATTCGTATTATTCTTTAATACCACATGCTACATGCGTTCTTTATTCTTAGCAACAATTTGCTGTAAATAGTATTTCTGTAATTCTACATCGCCAATCCTTGTAGCTTCCCTTAATTTATGATTCAATGACTCAATTGTTTCTTGTCCGTTTTCATTAATAACATTGACATAATCATCAATTTCATTTTCATATGGTTCATCATTCAAACTATATTGTTCTAAGCTAATTAGTGTTTCTCTCAACTCATTTGAATTAACATACTGCACAGCATCACTGATATTATATTGATCATTTTCCGCATAAAAATCATGTAAGACTTCGAATACATATTTAAAATGCTGATTTGTGAAGTTATCCTTATCTACACTTTCATAATAATTTAAAAATGTATCTTTATCTCTCATTAAATGTTTTAAAAATGCTCGCTCCGCTTTTTCTTGACGGCTCAAATTGTCAAATTGTGCCATACCAATTGGCTCAGGTTCAATATAACCGCCATACTCATCTTCTGGATAATAATTGGCTGGTGCTTGATTGAATTGTATTTCGTTAGCTAATTGCTCAGGACTAACATTGAAAAATGGCGCAACATCATTTATAGCCTTTTGTTGTAGAATTGATGACTTCATAAGTGAAATGTCATGACTCAGTTCTTTCAAATAACGTTCATATGAAAGGTCATTATGTGCAATTTCATCTTTTAATATACTCACTTTATAATGTGCAAATGACTTTTTGTCATTTTTTACAAAAGCAGTAAATGCGTCGTTGCCATACTTACCAATGTATTCATCAGGATCCATGCCAGATGGCAATTGTATAACAAATACATTTAACCCTTGCTGTAACAAATGTTGACCTGTTTTAAGTGTTGCTTCACTACCCGCAAAATCCCCATCAAACATTAATGTTATATTTGATGTTAACTTTCGTATAAAGGTAATATGTTCATCCGACAACTGTGTCCCCATTGTTGCAACAACGTTTTTCAAGCCAGCAGTATCAGATTTTATAACATCCATAAAACCTTCTAGTAATACAATTTCATCTAATTTTCTAATTGATTTACGTGCTTTATCTAAGTTATATAACAACTTTCTTTTTTGAAAGATAGGTGTTTCAGGACTATTTAAGTATTTTGGTTCTTGACCGGTATATGTTCGACCTGAATATCCAACAATTCTTCCTTGTGCATTTTTCAAAGGAAACATAATACGATTTCGAAATCTATCGTAATAACTGAAGTTTTCTTCGTTACGTGATAATAATCCGGCTTCATATGCTAATTCAATATCGTAACCCTTTTTTTGAAGAAAATCATGACAAAAATGTGAGCTATCGGGTGCAAAGCCAATGCCTCGCTCTTTAATAAGCGCATCTGTAAAACCACGTTCTTGTAAGTATGTTAATGCTTGTTCGCCTTCGACTGTCTTTGTTAAAGCGTAATAATAAAATTCTTGTATTAACTCATGCATTTCAATCATTTGTAAATCATCAGAAGCAATTTGAACATTTGAGTTAGATTGTGTTGCCTCAATATCTACAGCAACATTAACTCTATCACCTAATTCTTTAACCGCTTCAACAAATGATATATCTTTAATTTCTTGAGTAAATTGAAAAACATTGCCACCTTTTTTACAACCAAAACAATGACAGATTTGTTTATCTTCAGAAACTGTAAATGAAGGTGTCTTTTCATCATGAAAAGGACACAAACCTATATAATTGCGTCCTCTCTTTTCTAATTTTACATATTCACTTACCAAGTCTAAAATGTCGGTTTTATCTTTTATTTCATTAATGATCGATTGATCTATTCGCAAATTAAATCACCTATTAAGCATTAGTTATACTATTATACCTAATTTTTGACAAAAATGAAATCATTTCGATTTATTTTGTTCAATATAATGGATTATATCGTTAGCTGTTTCTTCGATTGCTTTTTGAGAAACATCAATGACAGGACATCCAATTTCACTTACGATTTCTTCAAAGTAATTCAATTCTTCTTGAATTCGTGCTTCTGTTGCATATCGAGCTGTGTCACCTAGTCCTAATTGTTTTAGTCGCTCTTTTCTAATGCGATTTAATTTTTCTTCACTTATTTTAAGTGCGATACATTTCTTAGGATCAATATCATATAAGCCATCTGGCGGTGTCACTTCTGGTACAATCGGTACATTCATAACTTTGTAACTTTTATGCGCTAAATACTGAGATAATGGTGTCTTTGAAGTTCTCGAAATACCAAGTAAAACAATATCAGCTTTAGGTAATCCTTTAGGATCTTTACCATCATCATATTTAACTGCAAACTCTATCGCATCAATCTTCTTGAAATATGCATCATCTAATCTATGAACGATACCTGGCTCATTATAAGGTTTTTCTTCAACCGATGCTGATAATAAATCCATTAATGGCCCCATAATATCGACGGACTTCAATTGGAATTCTGCTACTTTCTCACTCATATATTGCTTCATTTCAGGTTTAATAAGTGTATAAACAATGATAGCATTTGTATCTTTAGCAACTTGAATCACTTCATCAACATCTTCAAAAGATTCAATATATGGATATCTTAATAATTCATTTTTACATTGCTTAGGATTAAATTGTGAAATACCTGCCCTTGCAACTAACTCTGCCGTTTCACCTATAGAATCTGAGGCTACGATAATTTTAATTTTTTCCATTACTTCTCACCTATTCTTTATATAATGCTACTAATAACTTAGCTATTGTTGTTTTGGAAATTCTTCCAATTACTTCATACTTTTGATTATCTTTTTTTCTTACAATTGGAATCGAATCAATTTCTTTTTCAATCATTCTATCTGCTGCGTATATGACTAATTCGCTTTCCTCTAAATAAGTGACATTAGGCATACGTGTCATATTTACACTGATAGGTACTGTATGAATATCTGCTCCAATCATTGAAGCTCTTAATAAATCTTTTCTTGAACACACACCAACAAAATCGTTATCTTCATTAATAATAAATAATGTACTTACATCTTCTAAAAAAATTGTACAAATAGCGTCATAAACTGTTGTATTCTCTCTTAGCACAACAGGTTGAGACATATAGTCCTTAACCTCAAATTGTCGAAGTTTTTCATTAAAAAATTTACCTTTTGATTTACCTGAATAATAATATCCAACTCGGGGACGCGCTTCTAAAAAACCTGACATTGTTAATATCGCTAAATCTGGTCTAAGCGTTGCTCTTGTTAAATTCAACTTATCTGCAATTTGTTCACCAGTAATGGGTCCTTGAGTTTTAACAATTTCGATGATTCGTTCTTGTCTTTGACTGAGTTCTATAGGTCTTCACCCCTTTTTTATTCACTTATTATTATACCGATATTTCTTTCATGTCACAAACACATTAATTTTACTTGCCTTTAAATAATCTATCAATTAGAATAAACGTACAGCGAGTTAAGGATAGTGTAAGCTTAACAATAAGATTGGCGCAACGAATCATTTTAAAATAAAAGCGAGTGACTACACTAATTTGGGTGGAACCGCGGGTTAAATACGTAACTTATTTTGTATTATATACAATTTAAAATATTAACTCGTCCCATGGAAGTAAAGCATATTTACTATGCTGTTATTTTCCATGGGGCGTTTTCATGTATGAGGAGAGGTAATTATGGCAAAAGATATGGATACAATTGTTTCATTAGCAAAACACAGAGGTTTTGTGTTCCCTGGTAGTGATATTTACGGTGGTTTATCAAACACATGGGATTATGGTCCTTTAGGTGTTGAATTAAAGAATAATGTTAAAAAAGCTTGGTGGCAAAAATTCATTACACAATCACCGTTTAACGTTGGTATCGATGCTGCAATCTTAATGAATCCAAAAGTATGGGAAGCTTCAGGACACTTAAACAACTTCAACGACCCAATGATTGATAATAAAGATAGTAAAATTCGATATCGCGCTGATAAATTAATTGAAGATTATATGCAAGATGTTAAAGGTGATGAAAACTTCATTGCCGATGGTTTAAGTTTTGAACAAATGAAAAAAATTATTGACGATGAAGGTATTGTTTGTCCTGTAAGTAAAACTGCTAACTGGACTGAAATTCGCCAATTCAATTTAATGTTTAAAACATTCCAAGGTGTAACTGAAGATTCTACAAATGAAATTTTCTTACGTCCTGAAACAGCTCAAGGTATTTTTGTAAACTATAAAAACGTGCAACGTTCAATGCGTAAAAAATTACCATTTGGTATCGGTCAAATTGGTAAATCATTCCGTAATGAAATCACACCAGGTAACTTCATTTTCAGAACTAGAGAATTTGAACAAATGGAACTTGAATTCTTCTGTAAACCTGGTGAAGAAATCGAATGGCAAAATTATTGGAAAACTTTTGCAAGTGACTGGTTAACAAGCTTAAATATGAGCAGTGAAAATATGCGTTTACGTGATCATGATGAAGATGAATTATCTCATTACTCAAATGCAACAACTGATATTGAATATAAATTCCCATTTGGTTGGGGTGAGTTATGGGGTATCGCAAGTCGTACAGACTTCGACTTACGTAAACATGCTGAACACTCTGGTGAAGATTTCAGATACCACGATCCAGAAACGAACGAAAAATATATTCCATATTGTATCGAGCCATCACTTGGTGCAGATCGTGTAACATTAGCTTTCTTATGTGATGCATATGATGAAGAAGGCGTTGAAGGTAGTAAAGATGCACGTACAGTTTTACACTTCCATCCTGCATTAGCACCATATAAAGCAGCGATTTTACCTTTAAGTAAGAAATTATCTGGCGAAGCGATTAAGATTTTTGAGCAATTAAGTTCTAAATTCTCTATCGATTTCGATGAATCACAATCTATCGGTAAGAGATACCGTCGTCAAGATGAAATCGGTACACCTTATTGTGTAACATTCGACTTTGATTCATTAGAAGATAATCAAGTTACAGTACGTGACAGAGATTCAATGGAACAAGTTCGTATGCCAATCTCAGAGTTAGAAGCTTTCTTAACTGAAAAAACAAAATTTTAATTAAAAAGACTCTCCACCATATGTGGTGGCTATATAATTTATAAAAAGAGATACTGGTTAGTAAAATTGCCAGTATCTCTTTTCTATTCGAAAAAGGTATTCAAATAAACACATCTATGTGGCTACTTGAATACCTTTTATTATTTTATGTTATTGTTCCAATCTTTTTAATTGGTTGATTAGTTTCTGACTTTTAAAAAACATACCTGCATATTCACGATATAACATTAAAATGATATCTGACATTTCATCAATAATTTCTTGATGGATATTCAATGAATTCATTTTATCTATTGGTAATTTTTGTAATACATCTAATAAATATAGTGTTTTATTCGATAATATAACTGCATGTACATCTTTAGAGGCCTCTTGCCTTGAAATCGCACCGTCAAACTTAAAACTATAACCTATTAAATCTGCTTGTGTGTCATTACCACTCACAGCACAGCGATTAAATGATGCGGTAAAACCAAATCGTTTCATACACTTTAACATAACAACGACTGACATTAACTGTGCAGATGTACCTGATTCTATTTTTTCAAGAACAAATTGTAATAATTGATAGTTATATGGTGCAATGTCACCTTCATCCATTGAGCGCTCAATAGTTTCAGCTGCCAGAGACGCATAACTGCTAACGTAAAGGTCCATTTGTAATTTATAATGTTGACTAATAACATCTACAGAGTTTAACGTTCCCATACCTCGCCACTGATTGTAAATAAACAAACCATAAACAAACAATTGCGTTTGCGCTTGTAAACCCGTCTTAACTTTTTTAGCACGTCTAGCCATAAGTGGTACTTTTGCACCATGCTCATTTAAAATCGTGATAATTTTATCAGATTCACCATAATCAACTGCTTTGATGATAATCCCTTTTTGGCGCATTAACAATTATCTTCACCACTTTTAAGATTAATCTTGGTCTTCAACATAGCCAATTTGGCGAATAAAGTTAACTTTGTTTCGCCAGTCTCTTTGAACTTTGACCCATAATTCTAAGTAAACTTTAGAGCCTAGAAGCATTTCTATATCACGTCTCGCACGTTTCCCTACTTCTTTTAACTTTTTACCGCCTTTTCCAATGACAATTCCTTTTTGCGAATCTCTTTCAACATATATAGTTGCTTCGATATGAACACGATCTTCGCTTTCTTTAACCATACGGTCCACATTAACACCAATCGCATGAGGGATTTCTTCACTTGTAAGATGAAGGATTTTTTCACGAATAATTTCACCCACTACAAATTGTTCAGGATGGTCTGAAATTTGATCATCTGGATAATATTTAGGTCCTTCGGGTAAATATGTCTTTAATACATCAATAAAATGATCTACATTTAGTCCTTCTAGTGCTGAAATAGGTACAATCTCTGTAAAATCCATATAACTTTGATATTCTTCAATCTTTGGCATTAATTCATCTGGATGCACCAAATCTATTTTATTTAATACTAAAAATACTGGTGTCTTAACATTTTTCAACATTTCTATAATATATTCATCGCCCCGTCCAATTTCCTCATTGGCATTAACCATAAACATGATTGCGTCTATCTCAGATAATGTATTTTTAGCGACTTTCATCATATAGTCACCTAATTTGTGTTTAGGTTTATGAATACCTGGCGTATCAATGAATATAATTTGCGCATCATCTCTTGTCATTACACCTTGAATTTTATTTCTAGTTGTTTGAGCTTTATCGGACATGATTGCTATTTTATGGCCAATCACTCTATTAACAAATGTTGACTTCCCTACATTTGGTCTACCTATAATTGAAACAAATCCTGATTTATGTTCTGTCATTTATTCTAAATCCTTTCCTGAAAATCCAAATGGTAGTAACTCTGCGACTGTCATCATAACCATATCTCCTTTATGATTTGTCATATACACAGGCATATCATCATCACATAATTCCTTCAAAACTTGACGACATGCACCACAAGGTGATGACGGTTTATCTGCATCTACGGTTACAGTTATTGATTCAAAATCACCTGGTCTGTATCCTTGAGAAATTGCCGATACCAAACTAGCTCGTTCAGCACATATCGATAATGGATAAGAAGCATTTTCTACATTGGTACCATAAAAAGTTCTACCGTCTTTCGTTTTTAAATAAGCCCCTACTTTAAAATGACTGTATGGCGAATATGATTCTTGTTGTGCTTTTCTAACTTCTTGAAAATAATGAGGTTGATAACTCATATATGCCTCCCTAAAATAACGCTATAAAATGTGGTAAAAATACTATTAAACCTATAATAAATGCTAATATTGAAACTATAAGTACACTAAAAGCCGCTATATCTTTAGCGTATTTAGCTAAATCATGATATTCAACGGTCACTAAATCTACAACATATTCAATAGCAGTGTTTAAAGCTTCAACAGTGAGAACTAATGCAATAGCAATGAGTATAAATATCCACTCAATCCGATTAATATTTAGTACGAGACCAAAGACAATAGCAACAATCATTGCAAACACATGTAAAAGAAATTTATAGTCTTTTTGAATTAAGATTTTCAGCCCATCAAGTGCATATTTAAACCTTTTCATAATTAGTCTCGTGTTAATCCATATGCGTTTAATATTGTATCTTGTCGACCAAACATTTCCTTTTCATCCGCTTCAGTCATATGATCATAACCTAATAGATGCAAAAATCCATGTAATGCTAAAAATCCTAATTCTCGTTCAAAAGAATGTCCATAATTGTTTGCTTGTTCTTGCGCTACATCCGTACAGATAATTATATCCCCTAAAACACGTGGTATATCAAGACCACTAAAATCAATATCTGGCTCATCTTCTTCTAAAGCAAATGAGATTACATCTGTAACTTTATCTTTATCTCTATATGTTCGATTAATTTCTTGTATTTCTTGTTTATCTACAAATGTAACAGAAAGCTCAGCATCGTCTTCTATATGCTCTTCTTTTTTAGCAAATTCTAATAAATCTTCAATTTGTTTATACCAAGCATCTTTAACTAAGCCTGTGTGATCGCTAAAATCTATCGTAAACATTTAATTCTCTCCTTCATAATGTTCAATGATCTTACTTACCAATGGATGTCTTACTACATCGCTCTGATCTAATTTCAATATACTTATACCTTTAACGTTGTGTAACCTACTGACCGCTTCCTTAAGTCCACTTTTAACACCTTTAGGTAAATCGATTTGAGTTTGGTCACCAGTAACTACCATTTTTGAGCCAAAACCTAGTCTTGTTAAAAACATTTTCATTTGCGCATGTGTCGTATTCTGCGCCTCATCAAGAATTACAAATGCATCTTCTAATGTTCGTCCGCGCATATATGCAAGTGGCGCTATTTCGATAATGCCTCTTTCAATAAATCGCTCTGTTTGTTCACGCCCAAGAACAGTATATAAACCATCATATAAAGGTCTTAAATATGGATCTACCTTTTCTTTCAAATCTCCTGGTAAAAATCCAAGTGACTCTCCTGCTTCAACAGCAGGTCTTGTTAATACAATACGTTTAACAGCACCTTTACGGAGTTGCTTTGCTGCATAAACTACAGCTAAGAATGTCTTACCTGTACCAGCAGGACCTATACCAAATACTAAATCATTATTTTTCATGGCATTAACATATATACGTTGCCCCATCGTTTTCGCACGAATCGTCTTACCAAATGCATCTTTAGTTATCTCTTCATCATATAAATCTAACAGATGTTGAATTGTGTTATTATGCGCCATTTTAATAGCTGCTTCAACATCTTTAATTGTAATATTATTACCTAAATCAATAACCTTCAGCAAATTGATTAATACTGATTCCGCTTTTTCTACGTTTGCTATTTTTGTACCTTTAACGGCAACTTCTTGTCCTCTTGCATGGATGACAACATCGAAACTCTCTTCAATTGCTTTTAAATGTTCATCATTATTTCCAATTAAAGCTTGAGATTGGTTCATATCGTCTATTTGTATAATTCCAGGCATACACGCGCTCCTTTTCATATATCATTTATATTCATTCTATGATGCTTTAATATCTACTTAATTATATCATGCAATTGATTGATTTAAACATCTTTGCATTGACTTACTCATTTTTCTTTAATTTAATAAAATCATTTATACTTTTCACCTTGTCATAAAAGCAGATTCAATTTTTGACTAATCAATTTTTCGTTGTAATTTAAATAACTCATATTTCTCGAAAGATTCTCTTTGTTTTTCAATTTTTCTTAACGTAAAAAAACAAGCAACTACCATTACGATAGTGCTTGTTTTCAAAAAATTTTATAATTGTTTTGGTTTAGCTAAAATTTCTGACCATATCATACCATTGATTACTTCATCTTTATCAAATTGGAACGCTGATTTAGTCAAATCTTTTTCGACATTTTGAGAATTAAGCAACTGCTTTAATTTCAAACGTTTTGTACGTTCAGATAAGTATTTATCCTCAATAATATCTCTAGCACGTTTTTCCATTTTAGCAATTTGCTTTTCTTTTTCTCTATCAATGTCAGTACGAATCGTTTTAATATCATCTCTAAGCGATTTTTCTAATTGACGTCTAATTTCGTCAGAATTATCTTGTCTAGAAGGTCTATGTTTCTGTTCCACCGGTTCTGCTTTAGGCACTGTAATTGGTTTCTCTGTCATCGGTTTTGTTTCTTGTTGTTTTTTAGGTGCCATAGGTTCTACAACAGGCTTCGATTTAGGCTCTTCCTTTGGAAGTTCATCGAATAAAGGTGGTAACGTATCATCATATTTTCGTTTCGATGATTTCTTTTCTTCTTCATTTAATTCTTCACTTATTTCTTTAAACGTTCGCTCAATTTCTTCAAAAAAGCCACCTTTTTTTGGTTCATTATCGGTAGATGTTTTTTGAGGTGGCTTTTGATTTTGTCTATCTTTATGACTATTTTCGCGCATAGTAGTAATGATAGAAATGATCACTGATATGACAAAAATTAGAATACCGACACTCATTTAATCACCTCTCGACTTAATGTTCAGGTGACTCATCATCACTTTGATCAGTTCGTTTATTAATTGCATTTCTCATGCCTGTATCAGCTTCGATATTTTTCAAATTATAATAATCTTTAACACTGATATTACCTGAACGTAATGCTTCAGCCATAGCCAATGGCACTTCAGATTCGGCTTCAACTACTTTAGCATGCATTTCTTGTACACGCGCTTTCATTTCTTGCTCAGTTGCTACAGCCATAGCTCTACGTTCTTCAGCTTTTGCTTGTGCAATATTTTTGTCTGCTAATGCTTGTTCAGTTTGTAAGTCTGCACCAATATTTTTACTAATATCAACGTCAGCAATATCAATTGATAAAATTTCAAATGCAGTACCTGAATCTAAACCTTTGCTTAATACTGTTTTAGAAATATTATCTGGGTTTTCAAGTACTTCTGTATGATGCTTACTAGAACCAATTGTTGAAACGATACCTTCACCAACACGTGCGATGATTGTTTCTTCACCAGCACCACCAACAAGTCGAGCAATATTAGCTCTAACTGTGATACGAGCTTTGGCTTTCACTTCAATACCGTTCATTGCTACACCTGCGATAAATGGTGTTTCAATGACTTTAGGATTAACAGACATTTGAACCGCTTCTAATACGTCACGTCCTGCAAGGTCAATTGCAGCAGCACGTTCGAAAGGAAGATCAATGTCAGCACGTTGTGCAGCAATATTAGCGTCAACAACTCTGTCAACATTTCCTCCTGCTAGATAATGCGATTCTAATTGGTTTGTTGTTAATGCTAGTCCTGCTTTATGCGCTTTAATTAATGGCGCTATAACTTTTCTTGGAGATACACGACGTAAACGCATACCAACCAATGTACCTATACCAACATGAACGCCAGCTGCTAACGCTGAAATCCATAAACCAATCGGTACAAATGAGAATAAAATAAGTAATGCAACTACTATAATAACTGCTATTACGATAAAACTTAAACTAAACATGGTATCGCTCCTTTTAATTAATCTACTTCCCTCACAACTACTCTTGTTCCTTCAACTTCAAGGATTTTTACCGTTTTATTGCGTAAAATAAAGTTGCCATCTGAAACAGCATCAATACGTTCATTTTCACAAAAAATAATCCCTGCAGGTCGAAGATCTGTAACTGTTTGAGCAGTCTTTCCTACGAGGTGCGAGCGGTTATCATGAGAATTGTAACCTGACTCAGAATTAGTTGAATCTTTTAAGATAACTTTATCCAAAAACGGAATCTTTCTATTGAAAATCTTCACTAATATCACCCATTCTACAATCGTTAAAATCAAGGCAACGATAACATTCGCAAGCATAAATAGCAAATTATCACCGAGCGTTGTTATGCTTATAGTTATCAGTATCATGCCAATAATACCAATTACTGCACCAACTACAAATAATTCAATTACAACTAATATAACGCCAATTGAGAATATTAAGATAGAATGCATATTGACATTTCCTTGGATTAGAAATCCCAAAAATAAAATAAGTAATGATAATGTGGCGATAATACCAGCTGCATTGATTTTTTTAGAGTAAAGTTGATATACAAATCCTAAGAATGTCAAACAGGTTAATATTAACGTAAAAATAGGTTGAACAATTATATTACTAACTTGTTCAACCCAAGTATCTCCAGCCGTTGATTCCAAGATAGTTGTCATTTGTAAAAAATTATTATAACTCACAATTTCACCTCGCCCTCATATTAATTATACATGAAATTGAATATACTTTATAGTTATAAGAACCTATAGAATATCAATTTGATTATTTATAAACTATATAACTTTTTTTAATTAAAAATTGACAACAAAAAAACATCACATATTAGTGCCAGACACTAACTTGTGATGTTTATTTTATATAATTAATATTCGTGTTGAGGGAGTCAACAGAGGTATTAATTATTTGAATTTACGTTTACGTGCAGCTTCTGATTTCTTTTTACGTTTTACGCTTGGTTTTTCGTAAAATTCACGTTTACGTACTTCTTGGATTGTTCCACTTTTAGAAACTGAACGTTTAAATCTACGTAACGCATCTTCAAGTGATTCATTTTTACGTACTACTGTTTTAGACATCTGTATTTCCCTCCCTCCAAATATCAACGGAACTTTATAGTCAATTGCACAGTAAAACTATGCATTTATAAGTATAATATAACTGTAATTTATGGTCAATTAGTAAATTGTTTTTTATTTGAAACATATTTCACATCAAAATCACAAAGACTTTTAGATTTTGTTCTAAAAATCTCTTAATAATTTATTTAATGAGAAGAGTTGCTTATATAGTAAATTGTGAAGCCGTTAAAACAACGTTACAAAACCTATATCTTTAGTACGGAACCTTATGGTTTGAATCAAGGAATACTTATACTAAAACTTCTCTATCAGATTTATTTGTTGCAAAATCAACAACTTTAATTGCTTGCCCTTCATTTAATGGATAATTTGCTTGCGTAATTTTAACTTTTACAATTTGACCTATGAGTGATTCGTCACCTTCAAATTGTACTTTCATATAATTATCTGCATATCCAACTAATGTACCTTCTGTGTCACCCTGTTCCTCAGGAATTACTTCAAGCACATCTTGATCAAATTTAGACGCATATGACTTTCCAAGTTGATTGCTTAGCGTAATTAACTTATGCACGCGTTCATTTTTAATTTCTTCATCAATTTGGTCATCCATTCTTGCAGCTGGCGTGCCAATTCTAGGAGAATAAGGGAAAACATGCAGTTCAGAGAACTTATGCTTAACGATAAAATCATATGTTTCTTGGAACTCAGCTTCAGTTTCACCTGGGAAACCAACTATTACATCACTCGTAACTGCCAAGTCTGGTAAAGCTTTATGCAATTTTGTTAATCGTTCTGAAAATCTATCCATTGTATACTTACGTCTCATACGTTTTAATACTGTATCTGAACCAGATTGTAATGGAATATGCAAATGACGCACAACTTTTGTTGAACGTTCTAAAACGTCAATTACTTCATCTGTAAGTTGACTTGCTTCAATTGAAGAAATTCGAATTCGTTCTAATCCATTAATCGTTTCAAGATCACGTAATAATTGGGCCAAGTTATAATCTTTTAAATCTTGACCATATCCACCTGTATGAATTCCCGTCAATACAATTTCCTTATATCCTGAATTCACTAGTTGCGTCGCTTGTTCAACTACTTTTTCCGGATCTCTTGAACGCATTAAGCCACGAGCCCATGGAATAATACAGAATGTGCAGAAGTTGTTACAACCTTCTTGAATTTTTAATGACGCACGTGTTCTATCTGTAAAATAAGGGACATCTAATTCTTCATATTTACGATTTTTCATGATATTTCCAACACCATTAATTGGTTGGCGTTCTTTACGGAATTCATCAATGTAACCTAATAGTTTATGTCTATCTTGTGTACCAACTACTACATCGACACCAGGAATTTCCATAATTTCAGCTGATGAAGTTTGCGCATAACAACCTGTTACACAGATTACAGCATCAGGATTTTGTCTTATTGCACGTCTAATTATTTGACGACTTTTTTTATCACCTGTATTTGTTACTGTACAAGTATTAATAACAAATACATCAGCATTCGCTTCAAAGTCAACGCGCTCATAGTTTGCTTCTTTAAATAATTGCCAGATTGCTTCAGTTTCATAATGGTTAACCTTACAACCTAATGTGTGAAACGCAACTGTTGACATAAATATTCACCCCATTAATTCTTTTTCATAACTTATTGCACTTAACGCATACAATGGCGCAGTTTCTGCCCGTAAAATTCTCGGTCCAAGACCAACAACTGTACTAGTATTACTAAATAATGAAATTTCATTTTCTGACAAACCACCCTCAGGACCAAAAATCATCAACACTTTATCCTGAGCCTTGAATTGTTGTAAAGTTTGCTTGAAATTGCTTAACTCACCATCTTTTGCTTCCTCTTCATATGCAATAAGAATATAGTCATAATTATCAATAGTATCACAAATTAATTTTAAATTCGACTCGAATTGAATAGATGGAATCACTAAACGATAGCTTTGTTCAGCAGCTTCTTTAATTATTTTTTGCCAACGCTCTATCTTTTTGGCAACTTTTGCCTCGTTTAATTTAACAATTGAACGTTCCATGCTAACAGCTATAAATGATGAAGCACCCAATTCAGTAGCTTTTTGTAGCAACCACTCATATTTGTCAGCTTTAATTAGCCCACTGCAAATCGTAACATCAACTGGCAATTCTGTATTAATATTTTGTTTTTCTTTTAAATCAACTGCGATTTTATCACTTGTTATATCAGCAATTTCACATAAATAAACTGTTTGATCATTAAAAGTTAAAATAATTTTACTACCAACATCATATCTCATTACATTTGTTATATGATGTATATCTTCTTTTTTTGTAATAAAAAAACGCTGACTTACATCAGCGTTTTGGTCTATGAAATAACGTTGCACATTATTCACTCACTTTCTGGCCAACAAGACAAACCCAACCGTTGTCATGTTGTTCTGAAATAATTTTAAAACCTACCCGCTCCATATGTGACTGTATACCTTCATACTTCTCTTTTATAATACCAGAAGTAATAAAATAACCGCCTTCATTTAGAGTATTATAAGCATCTTCAATCATTTCATCAATAATATGCGCTAAAATATTTGCTATTACAATATCAAATTTTTCTGTTTCGTCTTTCAATAAGTTACCTGGAACAGCTTCAATTAACGTTTCACAATGATTTCTTCTGAAGTTTTCTTTAGCTACACTCACTGCCATTTCATCAATATCCAACGCTTTAATACGTTTTACACCGATTAGATGACTTGCAATACTTAATATACCTGAGCCAGTACCAACATCAATTACTGAATGCTGTGGCAATACACATGTTTCTATTGCCTTCAAACACATACTTGTAGTCGGATGATCTCCTGTTCCAAAAGCCATACCTGGGTCGAGCTCAATGCAAAGCTCTTCATCCGCTTCTTTAGCATATGTTTCCCAACTAGGGACTATTGTGAACTTCTTCGACGCTCGGAATGGATGGAAATAGTTTTTCCATTCATTTTCCCAATCCGTTTCTGCAATGATTTGCTCACTGAATTGAACGTTATGTTGATCAAGTTCATCTAAATTTAATAACTCATCTTTAATTCGCTGTCGCAACTTATCATCATAAGTCATCTCATTAAAATAGGCTTTCAATCTTACTCCCTTATCTGGATAATCCTCTTTTTTCAAAGCGTAAATTTCACCGTATTTATCTTCTGGTTGATTAATTAAATCATCTGAATCTTCTATCACGACACCATTTGATCCATGATTTTCAAGTATATTGGTAGCCAATTCTACTGCTTCATGATTAATAATAATTGAAAGCTCTGTCCAGTTCATACTTTATTCTCCCTTAAAGAATCTTTTTGCTCTATCTTTAAAATTCGAAGGTTGTTCATTAATTTCTTCACCATTTAATTGGGCAAATTCTTTCATTAGTTCTTTTTGTCTATCTGTTAATTTAGTAGGTGTTACTACTTTAATATCAACATATAAATCTCCGTATCCATAGCCATGAACATTTTTTATACCCTTTTCTTTTAAGCGGAATTGCTTACCTGTTTGTGTACCAGCAGGGATTGTTAACATAACTTCATTATTTAATGTTGGTATTTTTATTTCATCACCTAAAGCTGCTTGTGGGAAGCTAACATTTAATTTGTAATAAATATCATCACCATCACGTTTAAATGTTTCAGATGGTTTAACTCTAAATACTACGTATAAATCGCCAGCAAGTCCTCCATTCACGCCTGGAGAGCCTTCACCAGCTAATCTAATTTGTTGTTCATTATCGACACCTTCAGGTACTTTCACTTCTAATTTAACTGTTTTATTTTCAGTACCTTTTCCGTGACATGTTGGACAAGCTTCTTCAAATTCTTGACCACTTCCATTACATTTAGGACAAACTTGTTCAGTACGAACTCTACCTAAAATTGTATTTTGTTCTACAGCTACATGACCAGCGCCATTACAGTAACTACAAGTCTTTTTACTTGTTCCAGGCTTTGCACCATCACCATGACATGTTTCGCACGTTACATCTTTACGGATTGAAATTTCTTTTGTTGTACCAAATACCGCTTCTTCAAAGGTCAATGTCATTGTATACTGAAGATCATCACCTTTTTGCGGTGCATTTGGATCTCTTTGTCTGCCGCCACCGAAGAAAGAGCTAAAGATATCTTCAAAACCGCCGCCACCGAAGCCACTAAAACCACCAAAGTCAGAGCCATTGAATCCTTGTCCACCAAAACCTTGCGGACCGTCATGTCCAAATTGATCATAGCTTGCGCGTTTATTATCATCACTTAAAACTTCATAGGCTTCAGAAATTTCTTTAAACTTTTCATCTGCACCTTCTTCTTTGTTAATATCTGGATGATATTTTTTCGAAAGCTTTCGATACGCTTTTTTGATTTCATCTTTTGAAGCATCTTTACTAATGCCTAAAACTTCATAATAGTCTCTTTTGGCCACAGCTATCTCTCCTTTTCTTAATTAACTCATATAGTTTAACGTAATATGTCATACTATCCAAATAAAAAGCCAAAGCCAATGTTCTATTGACTTTGACTTTTCAGATCATGACAACATTCTAATTGTATTGTTTAATTATTTTTTGTCGTCGTCTTTTACTTCTTTAAATTCAGCATCTTCTACAGTACTATCGTTGTTTTGACCAGCATTAGCACCTTGTGCTTGTTGTTGCTGTTGAGCCGCTTGCTCATATACTTTTGCTGATAATTCTTGAATCACTTTTTCAAGTTCTTCTTTTTTAGATTTAATATCTTCTATATCTTGACCTTCTAAAGCAGTTTTAAGAGCGTCTTTTTTCTCTTCAGCAGATTTTTTATCTTCTTCACCGATATTTTCGCCTAAATCAGTTAAAGTTTTTTCAACTTGGAATACTAGGCTGTCAGCTTCGTTTCTTAAGTCTACTTCTTCACGACGTTTTTTATCTGCTTCAGCGTTAACTTCAGCATCTTTTACCATACGGTCGATTTCTTCGTCTGATAATGAAGAACTTGATTGAATTGTAATTCTTTGTTCTTTATTTGTACCTAAGTCTTTTGCAGTTACATTTACAATACCGTTTTTATCGATATCAAACGTTACTTCAATTTGAGGTTTACCACGTTCAGCTGGTGGAATATCAGTCAATTGGAATCTACCAAGTGTTTTATTATCCGCAGCCATTGGACGTTCACCTTGTAATACGTGTACATCTACTGATGGTTGATTATCTACTGCTGTTGAATAGATTTGAGATTTAGATGTAGGAATCGTAGTGTTACGTTCAATTAACGTATTCATACGTCCACCTAAAATTTCAATACCTAAAGATAGTGGTGTTACGTCTAATAATACTACGTCTTTAACGTCACCTGTGATAACGCCACCTTGGATTGCAGCTCCCATAGCCACTACTTCGTCTGGGTTTACACCTTTGTTAGGTTCTTTACCGATTTCTTTTTTGACAGCTTCTTGGACCGCTGGAATACGAGTTGATCCACCAACTAAGATAACTTCATCGATATCTGAGTTTGTTAAGCCAGCGTCTTTCATTGCTTGGCGTGTAGGTTCCATTGTTCTTCTAATTAATGAATCTGATAATTCCTCAAATTTAGAACGAGTTAAGTTTACTTCTAAGTGTAATGGACCGTTTTCACCAGCTGAGATAAATGGTAATGAGATTTGAGTTTGTGATACACCTGATAAGTCTTTTTTAGCTTTTTCAGCAGCATCTTTCAAACGTTGTAATGCCATTTTATCTTGAGATAAGTCTACGCCATTTTCTTTTTTGAATTCTGCAACTAGGTAGTCAATAATTACTTGGTCAAAATCATCACCGCCAAGTTTGTTGTCACCGGCTGTTGATAGTACTTCGAATACACCGTCACCTAATTCTAGGATAGATACGTCAAATGTACCGCCACCTAAGTCAAAAACAAGAACTTTTTCATCTTTGTCAGTTTTGTCTAAACCATATGCTAATGCAGCAGCTGTTGGTTCATTAATGATACGCTCAACTTCTAAACCAGCAATTTTACCAGCATCTTTAGTTGCTTGACGTTCAGCGTCGTTAAAGTATGCAGGTACTGTAATTACAGCTTTGTCAACTTTCTCACCTAAATAGCTTTCAGCTGTATTTTTTAAGTTTTGTAAAATCATAGCTGAGATTTCTTGTGGTGTGTATGATTTACCTTCAATATCTACTTTATAATCAGTACCCATATGACGTTTAATAGATTGAACAGTATTTGGGTTTGTAATAGCTTGACGTTTAGCTACTTCACCAACTTGAGTTTCTCCATTTTTGAAAGCTACAACAGATGGTGTTGTACGTGAACCTTCAGGGTTTTGAATTACTTTTGGCTCATCGCCTTCTAATACTGTTACACATGAATTTGTTGTACCTAAGTCTATACCAATAATTTTACTCATAATAAAATTCCTCCATTTAATCATTAAATTAATTTGATTTTAAACAATGTCGTTTCGCCAAATTTAAGTTATTGGTTTACTTTGACCATTGATGGTCTTAATACTCTATCTTTAAGCTTGTATCCTTTTTGTAGTTCTTGAGTGATTTCGCCAGATTCAAAATCAGGGTTATCATCTTGAACTACAGCTTGGTGAATATTTGGATCAAATGCTTCTCCTTCAGTTTTAATAACTTCAAGACCATTATCTTTTAGTGCGTTAATCAAACTTTCATGCACCATTTGTACACCTTTTTGAAGAGATTTAAAAGTCTCATCATCACCTTCAATTTGAAGTGCACGTTCTATATTGTCTATTGCTGGTAAAATATCTGTTAACACACGTTGTGCTTGATATGTTTTATTTATTTCATTTTCTTTTTGAATTCTACGCTTATAATTTTCAAACTCAGCGTAGAGCCTTAAATATTTCTCTTCGTTTTCATCTGCTAATTGTTGAAGTTCATTAATTTTTTGATCTTTTGGATCTATTTCTTCAATAACATTCTCGTCAGACGTTTCTTCTATTGCTTCATCTTGTAAATGACCTTTACTTTCTTCAGTTTGTTCAACTGAATCATCAATATTTTGTTTGACGTTTGTTTCTTCAACTGTTGATTCAGTGTTTTTTTCAACTGATTCGTCTTTATTTGTCATTTTCTGTCCTCCAATACTTTCTAATCCATCATTACCAAATTCTATTTAATAATTGAATGACATTTTGATAATGCATAGCTGTAGGTCCAATCACAGCGATTTGACCTTTTAACGTTTCATCAAAATGATATTGACTTGTTACAATTGAAATATCACTTAAGCTGTCATCAATTTCATTACCAATTTTTACATTAATATTTGGTGAAGATATATCTTGTAATAATTCTGCAATTCTATTTGATTCTATATATTGTAGAATGGGCTGAATTGAAGATACATTACTTTCATTCAATGCATCAATAAGTTTAACCTTTCCACCCATATAAATGCTATTACTTTGATTAGAAATATGATTATTCATCGTATTTAACAATTTATTGATAAATATTTCTTCCTGCTCTGATTGAACAAAAGAGACAATATCATCTTGTAAATTCTGATTAAACTCAGTTAGTTTGTTAGTAACAAAATTTGATATTGTATTTAGTTTGTCATTACTAAACGGTATGTCTGAAGCAAGATGTACATGCTCAACATGACCTGATGAAAATACGATAACCATAATAACTAAATTAGGATTAGCACGAATCAAGTGTACATTATTGATAATATCTTGTTTATGATTAGGATGAACAACTAAAGTTGTATATTGAGATATATTTGATAATTCATCTGCAAAATATGTCAATGCTGATGATACATCATATTGATTCTCAACTAACAATTGATTTAATCGTCTTAATTTATTTGTTTTTTGATGAGATGTTTGTTCAAGTAAACGATTGACATAATACCTAAAACCTAATTGTGATGGCGAACGCCCTGAAGAACTATGTGTCTTTTCGATATAGTTTAAATCTTCAAGCTGTTTCATCTCATTTCTAATTGTAGCAGGACTAACATTCAAGTTATGTCGCTCAATTAGTGTTTTAGAACCAACGGGTTGTCCAAAATCAACATAATCCTCAACAATTGCGTTTAATATACTCAATTGCCTATCTGTAATCATGTTTTCACCTCATTAGCACTCACTTATCTCAAGTGCTAATTATAATTTATCAAATTGGTCAAAGTAAGTCAATGTTAAAGACTCGAAATTTCAATTTTTTTAATCATTTATTAGGAAAGCTTCAAAAACCTCATTACCAATGACTTTCCCTCGATTTGTAAGTGCAATCGCATCGTTCTTTTCTACAATTAATTTCTTCTCTTTTAAATTATTTATTGTTTGACCAAAGACACTTTCAATAGATTGGTCAAACTTCTTTTTGAACCTTCTACTACTCACACCTTCATTTAACCGCAACCCAAGAAACATTTCTTCTTCCATTCTCTCAGTCAAAGAAGGTTTATTTGATACTAAAATTGCTTTGCTTTCTTTATTTATAGCTTTGATATAATGATTCACTGGATTGATATTCGTATAACGAACACCATCTACATAACCACTTGCACCTGCTCCAAATCCATAATATTCCTCATTAAACCAGTAAACCTTATTATGTTCTGATTCATGGCCATCTAATGCAAAATTAGATATTTCGTATTGATGGAAAGGAGATTGTTCTACCTTAGACATCAGCAACTGATACATGTCAGCACCTAAATCCTCATTAGGAAGTTTGAGCAAGCCTTTTCTATACATATTATAAAATTGGGTTTTTGGTTCAAGTATTAAGCCGTAACTCGAAATATGTTGAATATCCATATCTAAAGCTAGATCTAAACTTTGTTCAAAATCTTCAATCGTCTGTTTCGGTAAATGATACATTAAATCTAAACTGATTGATTTAATACCTGCGTTTTTAGCATTTAACACCGAAGTGTAAATATCTTCAGTATTGTGCGTTCTACCTAAAACAGACAATAACTCCGGCTTGAATGTTTGAACGCCCATTGAAATTCTGTTTACTCCATATTTCTCTAATAGTTGGACTTTTTCTTTAGTTAACTCATCAGGATTTGCTTCAAATGTATACTCGCCTGTGATTGTAAACGTATCACGTATTGCTTTAAGTAATCTTTCCAACTGATTAATAGAAAGGGCCGTTGGTGTGCCGCCACCTACATACATGGTCTTTAAGTTCCTATATTTTGCTGTAGACATTTCTGTGATTAGTGCATCTAAGTACTCATCTACAGGTTGATTCTGTATAAAATATTTATTGAAATCACAATATGTACATATTCTTACACAAAATGGAATATGTATATATGCACTTTGTACCGTCATTTTAATGCCCCGCTTCTCAGACTTTTTATCCAATCGGCTATATCCTGTTGGACTATCTGCAATTATTCTTACTTTTAACTTTAACGTTTAATCAATGATTGTCTAATATATCGATTCATTTTAATATTTATAAATGTTAAGAGGGAGTGAGATAGAAATAATAAAGAACCACTAATGATTTATTATGTAGTGGCTCTTACACATTAGCCAGAGGTAATATGTACTTAAAAATAGAATTACATGAGTTAAACTCATGCATAAGAAATACTAATTTCTAAAGAAAAAGTATTTCTTTATGTTGGGGCCCCGCCAACTTGCTTTGTCTGTAGAAATTGGGAATCCAATTTCTCTGTGTTGGGGCCCACACCCCAACTCGCATTGCCTGTAGAATTTCTTTTCGAAATTCTCTGTGTTGGGGCCCCACCCCAACTTGCATTGTCCGTTGAAATTGGGATTCCAATTTCTCTGTGTTGGGGCCCCATTGTTATAAGTTCATTCTAACTCGGTCGATGACTGCCAATATAACATTGTAAAGCCCAGGACGTTAATTTATCCTAGGCTCCCTCTTTTTAGTTATTAAACTTTATTCATTGTAAATTGTTAATTGATTTTTTAAAAATTATTCGTCATCCATTTTCAATACAGCCAAGAAAGCATCCTGTGGAATTTCAACATTACCAACTGCTTTCATCTTAGCTTTACCTGCTTTTTGTTTTTCAAGTAATTTACGTTTACGGCTTATGTCACCGCCATAACATTTAGCTAAAACGTTTTTACCCATTGATTTAATATTTGTACGTGCTACAATTTTTTGTCCTATTGCAGCCTGTACAGGTACTTCAAATTGCTGTCTTGGAATTAACGTTTTAAGTTTTTCAACTAATGCTTTACCACGTTCATATGCAAAATCTCTATGAACTATGAAGCTTAGAGCATCCACTTTATCACCGTTTAATAAAATATCCATCTTCACTAAATTACTTTCTTTATTTTCGATGAACTCATAATCAAATGATGCATATCCTTTGGTATTAGATTTAAGTTGATCGAAGAAATCAAATACAACTTCAGCTAAAGGTAATTCATAAACAATATTTACACGAATATCATCTAAATAGTCCATATTTATAAATTGTCCACGTTTACGTTGACATAATTCCATTACTGCACCTACATAGTCATTTGGAACCATCATAGTTGCACGAACATATGGCTCAAATATTTTATCAATTTTATCACGATCTGGCATTTGTGCTGGGTTATCAACCGTCACTTCTGAACCGTCCCTTAAAATACATTGATAAATTACAGATGGTGCGGTTGCAATTAATTCAATGCCAAATTCTCTTTCAATTCTTTCTTGAATTATTTCCATGTGTAACATACCTAAGAAACCAGTTCTATAACCAAAACCTAATGCTTGTGATGATTCAGGCTCGAATTCTAACGATGCATCATTCAATTGTAATTTTTCTAATGCTTCTCTTAAATCATTATAATTTTTGTTATCTATCGGGAACAGTCCGCAATATACCATTGGATTCATTTTCTTATAACCTTGCAATGGTTCTGATGCAGGTCTACTAGCTAATGTGATTGTGTCACCAACCCTAGAATCATCAACATTTTTAATACTTGCAATAATATAACCAACATCACCAACTGTTAATTCATCAACTGGAAGCTGCTTAGGTGTATTAATTCCAACTTCTGTTACTTCGAACTCTTTACCAGTGGCCATCATTCGAATTTTATCTCCGGCTTTAACAACACCGTCTACAATTCTTATCGATGAAATTACCCCTCTATATGGATCATACTCAGAATCAAATATTAACGCTTTTAGTGGTGCTTCTGGGTCACCATCTGGAGCTGGCACAACTTCAACTATTTTCTCAAGTATCTCTTCAATTCCAATGTTAGATTTAGCACTTGCTAAAACAACATCGTCTTGGTCTAAACCTATCATATCTTCAATTTCTTGTTTCACGCGTTCAGGTTCTGCAGCAGGTAAATCAATTTTGTTAATAACAGGCAATAACTCTAACTCATTATCTAATGCCAAATAAACATTTGCTAATGTTTGTGCTTCGATACCTTGAGCCGCATCTACTACTAAAATCGCGCCCTCACAAGCTGCCAAAGAACGTGACACTTCATATGTAAAATCGACGTGTCCAGGCGTATCGATTAAATGGAATGTATAAGTATTTCCATCTTTAGCTTCGTACTTTAAACGTACTGCGTTTAATTTGATTGTAATACCACGTTCTCTTTCTAAATCCATTGAATCTAGTAACTGATCTTGCATATCTCTTGTTTCAACTGATTTGGTATTTTCTAAAATTCTATCAGCCAATGTAGATTTTCCGTGGTCAATATGTGCTATAATCGAGAAATTCCTTATATTCTCTCTTCTTTTTAAGCGTTGCTCATTATCCATTTTATCCTTCTCACTTTCATAAAATAAACCCGTATTATCTTTCGCATCTTTGATATAATAACGTTTTTAATAGGTAAATGCAAACGCCATAATCTTGGATGAACTTTGAAATTATAACAATCTTTATTTAAATACATACTTGCGATATGTTAATATGTTAATTACGTACTTATAATTATAAAACGTATTGATTGTGTTTCCAACACAATTTATTAAATCTGCAAAATTTTAAGCTAACCCCATCAAATAAATGATTGCACAACGGTTAGACTTTTGTTAAAATATTTCTTGTTGTAATCAAATAAAATTTTGATAAGATGAACTCACTTTTAGGAGGTGACAGAAATGGCAAATATCAAATCTGCAATTAAACGTGTAAAAACAACTGAAAAAGCTGAAGCACGCAACATTTCACAAAAGAGTGCAATGCGTACAGCAGTTAAAAACGCTAAAACAGCTGTTTCAAATAACGCTGATAATAAAAATGAATTAGTAAGCTTAGCAGTTAAGTTAGTAGACAAAGCTGCTCAAAGTAATTTAATACATTCAAACAAAGCTGACCGTATTAAATCACAATTAATGACTGCAAATAAATAATCTTTTTAAATAAAAGTTCAAGCGCATGCTTGAACTTTTATTTTTTATAAAGATAGAATGAATAATTCCAGTATTAACTGTTTATCCATATATGATGATTTAAGTTTATAATCAGTTTCCGCACAAGCATCTATAATATTCAATAATTCATCAAGTTGATAATGTCTTACTTGTCCTAACGCTAATTTTACTCTGTATGGATGTACGCCTATTGTTTTAGCAATTTGCTGTCCACTATATCCTTTTTGACTCAGAATCTTACATTGATAAAATAATCGGTAATTACTTGTAATTAGTGCAAGTAATTTAATAGGTTCTTCTTTCATTGTTATTAAATCTTTTACTAAATGAATTGCTTGTTCTTTCTTTCTTTTCTGAATGTATTCAGTCAGTAAAAATACATTTTGTTCTAAACTTCTATTAATAATTTGGTTAACATCCTGCTTATTAATTGTTGGTCTATCGCCTAAAAATAAAATCAACTTTTCTATCTCTTGTGAGACAATATTAAAGTTAATACCTGTCAACTCAATAAATAAATCTAATGCATCTCTTTTGATATCTTTGAAATTCTCATTTAATTTACTTTGAATCCATTTTTTTATTTCTTCTTCAGACATTTGCTCTATTTTTTTAAGCCTTGCATGCTTTTTTAGAGTTTTAGTTAACTTTTTTCTTTCATCAAGTTTATTTTGATATATCTCAAAGACAATCAAATTTTCGCCATCATATTTTTCAATAAATTCTATTAATTGATCTACATTATGAGCCATATCTTTTGGCGATTTTTCACCTGTAAATATATATGCATTTTTAACCAAAATTGCTTTTTTATCTGAAAAGAAAGGCAATGTTAATGTTTCTTCAACAATTGGTGCAATCTCTGTTTCGTATAAATTATATTTCACAAAGTTAAAGTCATCTCTATCACTTTTCAAAAATTGTGATATGATTTCTGCACTTTGTTTTTCAACCAATTCAGGCACATCTCCATAAATAGCTACAATATTGTCGCTCATTCAGTACACCCTTTCATTCGTTTGACACATCAATAGATTATATCATGTTTCTGTATCTATAAACCACTTGCATTTCCATAAGAGTTTGAATCAACTTTTAAATTATCATCTAAGTCTATTGTAACTTGACCGTTTTGTTGGCTATTGTAAATGCGACTGCGAATCCTTTGCAATCGTTTAACAACTTCTATGTTAGGAAGATGATACATATTGTTCTTTCCAGAAGAAATCAAACTTATTTTAGGCTTAATCATCTCTATAAATTCTTTAGAACTACTTGTCTTACTCCCATGATGTCCTACTTTTAAAATATCAATCTCCGGCAAATTATATTTTTTTAGAAGTAAAGATTCATTATTTTTACTAGCATCGCCCATTAATAAAACTTTTTTATTTTGATATGTAATCATAGTAATAATCGAGTATTCATTTTTATCTCGGCTATTTGGAATAAAACTATCAAAAAATAGAAAACTACTATCTCCAAGTTTAAAACTACTAACTTGCCTTACATCCATAAGTTTAATGTTATACTTATGGCTTAATTTCGATAATAACATCAATGTATTACTACTATATCCCTTATTGTATATCACTATATGTTTAATTTTAATATGACTAATAATATATTCCAATTCACCAATATGGTCATTGTGTGGATGTGTTAAAATTAGATACTCTAATTCATTTATCCCTCTCTCATTTAGCGTTGGTAAAATATGATATTTAGAAATTGAATAACTAGGTTGTTTAGTATCATCAATCACTTTCCCACCTGTATCAATCAAGACATTTTGGTTCTTACCACCTTCATATAAAATACTGTCTCCCTGCCCCACATTTAACATTGTAATTTTGTGATGTGAATTTGTTGGAAACGTTATTAATAATGTCAGAATAATTATAGTCCAAAACGTAACCAATATATATTTACGTTTAGCCAATAACCAAAATATGTAATAAACGGAAATTATAAATATTATAAATATCCAATCATTAAACTTGGGAACAGAAAAATGTGATTGCTTGATTCTTGTGAATAGGTATAGTAACCAGTCATGAAAATTATAACTTAGGTCAACCAAGTAATTTAGCGGCGTTAATCCCACAATAAAATGACTTATAATAAAGAATAAAATAGATAGCGGAAACAATATAATCGAATAGTACGGTACAAAAATCAAATTAGATAAAAATCCCATCCATTGAAGTTGATGAAAGTTTGGAATGGCAACGATAAATGAAGCTAATTGTGCAATAAACGTAATTATGAATAATGATTGTAACTTTGACAATTGCTGTAAAAAAGGAAAAAGTAACATAATAAAAAATGAAATGATGAATGAAAATTGAAATCCAATATCATAAACAACTAGTGGATTTAAAATAAACATAATTATAAATGCAAATGCTAATAGCTGAATACCCTTTATTTTAATTTGCTTAGTAATAAGTAGTACAAGAGTTGTCATTATTATAGCTCTTACAGCACTAGGTGCATAATTTGTGTATTGAGCAAATAAAGCTAATACAATGATAGTAATTCCTTTAATGACAAATAAAGGTAAATTTAATCGTTTTAAAGGTTGGTAAATTAAGAATACAATTGCAGCTATATGCGAGCCACTAACTGCCAGCAAATGATATATACCTATTTCTTTAACACGTTCCTTAAATTGCTCATTAATTTCTTTTACGTCACCAGTAATCAATGCCATAATACGATCCGGAAACTTAATACCCGAATCATAAATTCGATTCATTATAAACTGTTTATGTTTCTCAATTAAATTAGACCGGTTCGATTCTAGGCAGCTTTGTACAACTATACTATGTAATTTAAGAGTTACAAACTTATTGTCATTAACTTTGAATTGTCCTTTAACAATACAATTACGACTTTCAATTTTCTTTAAATCAAAATTCTTTTTATTTGTTAAAAAGAAAGGATATATTTCATTTTTTAAACTCAACCTACCTTTATATGTGTCACTACCTTGACGTTGAATTTGGATTACTTGAGCACGCTCATTAAACTGAGAATTACGTTCAATATAATTGATATAATTAAAAATTGCTTGTTGTGAATAATGTAAATACCATGTGGAGAAAATGATTAAAAAGAGAGAAATAGGGGCATAAACGATTTTATTTTTACGATAAGCAATATACAAAAGTAAAATGAAAAGAAATGTAGAGAGCACTTTGCTAGAATTCCAAAGCACTCCTACAATCATTGATAACGCGACATACAGCAAAACATCAACCTTTAGTCAGATATTCAGCAACATATTCAGGTGAAAATGGAATTTTTTTAAATTCAATACCAGATTGTTTGAGTAATTTAGTTGCATATTCATGGTTATGATAATCTTCTGCATAGTAGATACGCTTTATACCTGCTTGAATAATTGACTTTGTACAATTTAGGCATGGAAAATGAGTAACATAGATTGTTGCACCTTCAGTAGATACACCTTGTTTTGCACATTGTAATAAAGCATTCATTTCTGCATGTATCGTTCTGATACAATGTCCATCTTCAATTAAACATCCTTCATCTATACAATGCACCTCGCCAGCTACAGAGCCATTATAACCACCAGCAATAATACGATTATCCTTAACAATCGTTGCACCTACAGATAATCTTTGACAAGTTGAACGTAATGCTAGCAAATGACTTTGTGCCATAAAATATTCTTCCCATTTGATTCTTTCCAAGATGTTCACCTTCCATACTTAAAATTTAGTAACATTTTCTAATAATATAAGATTAATCACAAAAAATAAAATTTGCAATTAAAATAATCCATTATGTCGTGAAATAAGATTTCAGTTTATCAAAAGTTTTACTTCCAAAACCTTTTACTTTTTTCAAATCGTCAATTTCTTGAAATGCACCTTGTTGGTTGCGATATTCAACAATTGCATTAGCTTTAGCTTGCCCTACTCCAGGAACAGACATCAATTCTGATACAGATGCCGTATTTAAATTTACTTTAGTATTATTTGGGTTCCCATTTTTTACGTGCACACTGTTTACTCCAATTTGTGGTTCAACATTCTTTTGTCCTTTATGAGGTATGAAAATCATTTTTTGATCTGATAATTTTTCAGACAAATTAATTCGACTTACATCTGCATCATCCAATAATTGTGCTTTATCAAGTAAATCAACTACTCTATCCTTAGATGTCATTTTATAAACATTAGGATGTTTAACAGCACCTTTTACATCGACATATACAGGACCTTTATTTTTGGAATTATCTCCATCTTTGACCTGGACATCTTCTAATTTGGGCAAACTACTATTTTCACTAGTGCTTTGTTTCAGAGCAGTATCTTTATCTTCAAAATTTCTTGAAGAATAACCATCTTGTCTCCAGAATATAAAACCAATTAATACCATAATTAAAACAACAGCACTTATAATATATAACTTCCATTGAGTTAAAAAATCTTTATAGCGTAATAAAAATTGATACAATAAAACCACTCCTCAACTTTATACACGTCTGAGCGAGTGGTTTTACTTTTATTTTTTCGCAATGAAAAACAATCTTTCTGCATCTTCATTATGTTCATCTATATTAAAATCAGTAAATGTTTCAACATGTTTAAAACCAACTTGAGCTAACCAAGACAAATATGTCTTTTCATCAAATGTTCTCTGAAAATGAGACTCATCAAATCTTGAATATGTTTCATCTTCATGTCGAATGAAAAATGTCATATCATGATAAACACTTAAAGGTAAATCTCCTTGCACAGCATCCCATGCTAAAAAAATGTCCCCTTTATCATCAATATAACTTTGATTATTAAACAAAGTCATCATTTTATAAACAGTATGTACATCAAAAATAAATACGCCTGAATCAGTCAGATGATGATAAACATTGATGAATGTTTCAATAACTGCAGTTTCATCTTGCAAATAATTTAGAGAGTCACAAAAAATAGTGATGATATCAAATTGTTGTTGCAAATCAAAAGAGGTCATATCTCCTTCAAGCCAATTTACATTTGCTGATTTTTGAGCTGCAACAGTTAACATATCAACACTTAAATCCATACCAGTAACATTACCTAAAGCTTCTAATTGAACTGTTAAACTACCAGTACCGCATCCAATATCTAAAATATTTGATTCATCTTTGCAGTGATTTTTTACAATTTCAAACCATTTTTCATATGGTTGATCTTGAGTCAATTGATCGTACACTAGGCTCATTTCTGCATATTGCGACATAATTAATACGCAACCTGACCATATGATTCTAATGGTGCATCTTGATATAACTTTTCAATATTATAATAATTTCTTTCGTCTTTATGGAAAACATGTACCACAACATCAGCTAAGTCAATTAATATCCAACGCGCTTCATTGTATCCTTCCATACGTTTTACTTCTATATTTTGTTCATTGGCTACTTCTTTCACCGCTCTAGCGATCGCTTGAACTTGTCGTTCATTATTTCCGTGCGTTACAACAAAATAATCTGTCATATCGCTGATACCTTTCATTTCTAAAGCAATCGTATCTTCGCCTTTTTTATTGTCAATTGCATCCACAGCAATTGCTAATAATTCTTGTGAATTCATTTAATCATCCTTTATTCTTTCGTCACTATAGTTATAATAATTTAAACAGTCAATCGTCTTATTATATACCGTAATATCTTTCTGTATTAAAAATAGTACTGTGCGTTTAGAAATTTCATAAATTGTCTTATCTAAACTACCTTGATTGTATGCCATATCTCGAATATCATCAACTCCTGGGATTGTTCTACCAGGTTCGATGTAATCTGCAATAAAAATCAGTTTTTCAGTTTTTGTCATTTGTTGACGTCCCGTAGTATGGTATTTGATAGCCATTAATACTTCCTCATCATTGATACCATATTCATGTTCCATGATTGCTGCACACACAGGGCCATGCAATATTTCACTACCATAGCTCAGTAGATCATTACCTAATTCGTATTGTCGAACAATTTGATACATTTTACCTAAATCATCATATTTACAGAAATCATGTAATACACCTGCTAATTCTACTTTACTAGTGTCTCCATCATAAATTTCTGCTAATTTAATCGCTGTTTCTGCAACTCTTAAAGAATGATTATAACGTTTCTCTGGCAGTTTCTCTTTTGCAAGCCGTTTTGCTTTTTCAATGTTCATATAATCCTTCCCCCTTAATATAGTTTTCAACGGATTTAGGAACAAGAACTTGGATAGATTTCCCTTCACTAACTCTTTGTCGAATCATTGTCGAACTTATATCTACCCTAGGTATCTGAATTGCAATCATACCATTTTCAACATTTTGACTATTTTTGTCTCGATTTACAACTACAAAAGTAACCATTTCTTTTAAGTATTCAATTTGATACCATTTCTCTAGTTGGTTATACTGATCTGTCCCAATAACAAAGTACAACTCACTGTCTTTGTGTTGCTCCTTGAATGACTTGATCGTGTCATAGGTATAACTTTGACCACCACGTTTAATTTCATCGTCGCAAATATCTCCAAAACCAAGCTCGTCGATAATCATCTGTATCATTTTTAATCTGTGCTGAACATCTATAAAATCATGGTGCTTTTTCAATGGAGACATAAAACTAGGTAAAAAATAAAATTCATCTGGCTGTAATTCATGAAATACTTCGCTAGCTACTATCATATGTGCAGTATGGATAGGGTTAAACTGACCGCCGTAAAGTACTATCTTTTTCATTATTATGGCAATTCAATTTCTTTATTATCTTTAGATTCTCTATAAATCACGATCATAGATCCAATCACTTGCACTAATTCACTACGCGTAGCTTCGCTTAATGTTTCAGCTAATTCTTTTTTATCATCAAAGTTATTTTGTAGTACATGTACTTTTATCAATTCTCTGTTTTCTAACGTATCATCTATTTGTTTAATCATGTTTTCGTTGATACCGCCTTTTCCAATTTGAAAAATCGGATCAATATTGTGTGCTAAACTTCTTAAGTATCTTTTTTGTTTGCCAGTAAGCATATGTTATTCTCCTTTTAATTGTTGTAAAACTGCTGTTTTCATAGAATTAATATCAGCATCTTTATTAGTCCAAATTTTAAAGCTTTCCGCACCTTGGTAAACAAACATATCTAAGCCATTATAAATATGGTTTCCCTTGCGCTCTGCTTCCTCTAAAATAGGTGTTTTATACGGTATATAAACAATATCACTCATTAAAGTATTGGGAGAAAGATGCTTTAAATTAATAATACTTTCGTTATTTCCAGCCATACCCGCTGGTGTTGTATTAATAACGATATCGAATTCAGCTAAATACTTTTCAGCATCTGCCAATGAAATTTGGTTTATATTTAAATTCCAAGATTCAAAACGAGCCATCGTTCTATTCGCAACAGTTAATTTGGGCTTTACAAATTTTGCTAATTCATAAGCAATACCTTTACTTGCACCACCTGCGCCCAAAATTAAAATATATGCATTTTCTAAATCTGGATAAACGCTGTGCAATCCTTTAACATAACCAATACCATCTGTATTATACCCTATCCACTTGCCATCTTTTATCAAAACAGTGTTAACTGCACCTGCATTAATCGCTTGTTCATCAACATGATCTAAATACGGTATGATACGCTCTTTATGAGGAATTGTGATATTAAAGCCATCTAATTCTTTTTTTGAAATAATTTCTTTAATTAAATGAAAATCTTCAATTGGAATATTTAAAGATTCATAAGTATCATCTAATCCTAAAGAATTAAAATTTGCTCTGTGCATAACGGGCGACAAGGAATGTGAAATAGGATTTCCGATAACTGCAAATTTCATTTTTTAAATCACCTTATAAAATAGAATTTCTTAATACAACATCAACATTTTTAGGAACACGAACGATTACTTTAGCTCCTGGTCCTATAGTTATAAAGCCTAGACCAGAAATCATAACATCACGTTTCTCTTTACCTGTTTCAAGTCTAACAGCCTTTACCTCATTAAGATCAAAATTTTGTGGATTTCCAGGTGGCGTTAATAAATCGCCAAGTTGATTACGCCATAAATCATTGGCCTTCTCCGTTTTAGTACGATGTATATTCAAGTCATTAGAAAAGAAACAAACTAACGGACGTTTACCACCTGATACATAATCTATGCGCGCTAGACCGCCGAAGAATAATGTTTGCGCCTCGTTTAATTGATATACGCGTTGTTTTATTTCTTTCTTAGGCATAATAATTTTCAATTCTTTTTCACTAACTAAATGCGTCATTTGATGATCTTGAATAATACCTGGTGTATCATACATAAATGATGTTTCATCTAAAGGAATATCTATCATATCTAAAGTTGTTCCAGGGAATCTTGAAGTTGTTACTACATCTTTTTCACCAACACTAGCTTCAATCAGTTTATTAATCAATGTAGATTTCCCAACATTCGTTGTCCCTACAATATACACATCTTCATTTTCTCGAATATTCGCAATTGATGATAATAAGTCGTCTATGCCCCAGCCTTTTTCAGCTGAAATTAATACGACATCGTCAGCTTCCAAACCATATTTTCTTGCTGTTCGTTTTAACCATTCTTTAACTCGACGTTTATTAATTTGTTTCGGCAATAAATCCAATTTATTTGCTGCTAAAATGATTTTTTTGTTTCCGACAATACGTTTAACTGCATTAATAAATGATCCTTCAAAGTCAAATACATCCACAACATTGACGACAATACCCTTTTTATCCGCAAGTCCTGATAATAATTTTAAAAAGTCTTCACTTTCTAATCCTACATCTTGAACTTCGTTATAATTTTTCAAGCGGAAACAACGTCTGCAAATCACGTCATCACGAAACATATTATGCTCTGGTACAAAACCAGGTTTATTTTTATCTTCAGATTGAAGTGGCGCACCACAACCGATACATTTTAAAATGTCAGACAATCAATTTTCCTCCCATGTGATATAACCTTTTTTACTGAAATGACGTAATAATCGTCTTTCAATTAATCTATTAAACTTAGTAATAAAGCCATCAGTTCGTTTAACTGGAACGACCATAATTGTATATAAACCTCGACGATTACCACCAAATACATCAGTAAGCATTTGGTCACCTATAACAACAGTTTGATCTGGTCTGATATTCATCTTAGTTATTGCTTTATCAAACGCTTTCCCCATTGGCTTTCTCGCTTTAAAAATAAAATCGATGTCTAAATGCTGACTAAAACTAGCAACACGAGACTCATTATTATTAGACACGATTGTAATAGTGATTCCTTTTTCATTAGCTTCCTTAAACCATGCTTTAACACGTTCTGTAGGTTCTTTAACATCCCAACCTACTAGCGTATTATCTAAATCTGTAATAATACCTTTAACGCCTTTGTCCACTAGCTTGTCTAAATCAATTTGAAATATTGATTGAACATATGAATTCGGCATAAAAAACTTGCGAACTAAACCCATTTAACTCACCTTTACCTTTTTATAATTGAGACACTAATGCTTCAACAGTTTGACTTGATGATACCGCTGCTTTTTCTAAAAATGCTTCGAAGCTCATTTCCGCTTCTCCATTTGCTAAGTCTGAAACTGCACGAACTACAACAAATGGTACATTAAATTGATAACATGTTTGTGCAATTGCAGTTGCTTCCATTTCAACCGCCATCGCATTTGGAAATGCTTTTTTAATTTTTTGGCGTTGTTCAACACTACCGATAAAGCTATCACCACTTACAATTAAGCCTACTTTAGCTGTTAATTGTTGTTGTTGTACAACTTGAGATACTTTTTCTATTAAAGGTTTACTTGATTGAAATGCTACCGGCATCTGTGGTACTTGACCATATTCATAACCAAATGCTGTTGCATCCGCATCATGATATTTTACATCATCACTTATAAGAACGTCACCTACATTTAAACTTTCATCTAAAGCTCCAGCAGAACCTGTATTAATAATGATGTCCGGTTTAAACTTATTAATTAATAATGTCGTAGAAATTGCAGCATTAACTTTTCCAATGCCGCTTTGGGTAATCACTACTTCTCTATCTTTTAAAATGCCAGTATAAAATTTAACATGTGCAACTGAAATTTCGCTTAATTGTGTTAATTTATTTTTTAATATTGTTACTTCTTCTTCCATGGCACCAATTATACCAATCATCCTTTGATTCACCTCTTTTAAAAAATCCTAGCATTTGTTATTTTATCACATTTTAATCACTACAACGACAAGTATCATGATTTTCATTACTATATAAAACTTTTGCTTTATTTTTATAAAAAACATTCACAATAACGTGGTATCATAAATAATTATTTATGAACTCAAAACAGTGAAATCGATGCTTCTAATTTGTCTATTTTTCAAAAACTAATCATATCAATTACATCAACCAATCGTGTCAAGAAACTTTATTAAATAACAGGAAAATGATATGTTTAAAATAATAATGATGAAATAAGAGGATTTTACAATGGCTGAAAATAATCAAAATAGTCTCGTAACAAAGATAGCTACATACGGCAGTTTTATTGCAATTGCGTCGTTTGTCATTTTATTTATAAGTATATTTTTAAAGTTTTCATTTAATATCGAGTTTACAGCAACAATTATGAACATATGTCGCTACACTCTAATTCTAGGATTTATACTTATGTCCTTACCTGATGTTGTTGATAAAAACATCAAGAAAATTATATTCGATGCATTTATTATCATCGTCTTTATCTTCTTTTTACTATAGTAGTTTTATTTTGTAATTA
>OFLO01000049.1_pt1 | contig 87884 bp, 81 predicted proteins | sample 1540831 | NCBI WGS metagenome assembly OFLO01 (sample SAMEA4413049, study PRJEB24355) | metagenome | biome: human; feature: gut; material: faeces | place: United Kingdom | collected 2010 | reverse complement strand
CATCACTCACGCGGCGTTGCTCCGTCAGGCTTTCGCCCATTGCGGAAGATTCCCTACTGCTGCCTCCCGTAGGAGTCTGGACCGTGTCTCAGTTCCAGTGTGGCCGATCACCCTCTCAGGTCGGCTATGCATCGTTGCCTTGGTAAGCCGTTACCTTACCAACTAGCTAATGCAGCGCGGATCCATCTATAAGTGACAGCAAGACCGTCTTTCACTTTTGAACCATGCGGTTCAAAATATTATCCGGTATTAGCTCCGGTTTCCCGAAGTTATCCCAGTCTTATAGGTAGGTTATCCACGTGTTACTCACCCGTCCGCCGCTAACATCAGAGAAGCAAGCTTCTCGTCCGTTCGCTCGACTTGCATGTATTAGGCACGCCGCCAGCGTTCATCCTGAGCCAGGATCAAACTCTCCATAAAAATTATGATGTTTGATTAGCTCATAAATACTAAATAATGTTTGTAACTTATAGTTACGTTTTTTGGAATTAACGTTGACATATTGTCATTCAGTTTTCAATGTTCATTAAAATTATCTATGGAGCGGGTGATGGGAATCGAACCCACAACATCAGCTTGGAAGGCTGAGGTTTTGCCATTAAACTACACCCGCTTATTTAATTAAGAATTTTGATGCGGCCGAGAGGACTTGAACCTCCACGGGATTTCTCCCACTAGGCCCTCAACCTAGCGCGTCTGCCATTCCGCCACGACCGCGGATATAGGCATTTAAAACATCTTCGTTTTTCAGAACGTTATTTATTATATTATGATTGAAAATATTTGTCAATAACTTTTAATCGTTTTTTTACATTAAATTAATTTGTGTTATCAGTTGTTAACACAACGTTATTTATAATAAAACATTAAGAACTTATTGTCAACATATTTTATAAATTAAGTTTAGAATTGACTGTCTTTCAAATCAATGTTTATTTAATTTGTTCTTTTTTAAGGAACGTGTTTAATCATACTAACTATAAGCTGTACAGTCAATAGATAAATCCAATCAAAATGTCATTAAAAATGTATAATTATCTTTTGTGCTACTTTAAAGCTTTAATTGGGTAAAGTTTATATATTATTCTTTACTAAAATACGACAAGATTTTTAATCTAATCAATTGAATTTCATCCTATCAAGTCACAATTTATGCCTTTACCTATATCAAAAGTAGAAAAGCCGCGATTGCGAAGTATTAAATTACGACAATCTCGGCTTTAAACATTTTATAAACACAATTTCTTCTTATTCAATTACTATGTTTACCAATCAAAATAACTCACTGATAAATTCTATATAAATTCCATACAACTCATAAATAATCTTACATATACTCGAATTAGCTCTATTTGAATTGTACTTATTTCAATTGTCTTTTCATTCTTAATTTTCCATTACAATGTCCGCAACGCATACGATTCGTATCAACTTTACGGATACGTATATATTTTGCATGACATTCAGTGCAATAATATTCATAATTCGCCCGTTGTTGATAGCTTTCGATGCTGTTACAAAATCTAGGTGCTCCAACCTGTTGGCTCAATCGTTTAAAATCTTGATCTTTATGTTGATAACCTTTACCAGCAATATGCAAGTGATAATGACACAATTCGTGCAGTATAATTTTTACAACAGCATCTTCTCCATAATGCTCATATTGTTTTGGATTAATTTCAATATCATGGGACTTTAAAAGATAACGTCCGCCTGTTGTACGTAACCTTTTATTAAAATATGCACAATGTCGAAACGTACGTCCAAATTTTTCTTCCGAAAGGTTCTCAACCATTCGCTGAAGTTTGTCATTATTCATGTGGATCAATCATCGTTAATGATACTTTGTCTTTATTTTTGTCAATACTGTAAATCCAAACGTCAACGATATCACCGACACTGACAATATCCATTGGATTTTTTACGAACTTCTTAGAAAGTTTCGAAACATGGACAAGTCCATCTTGTTTAACACCTATATCTACAAATGCTCCAAAATCTACTACATTTCTAACTGTGCCACTCAATTTCATTCCTTCTTTTAAATCTTCAATTGATAGCACATCGGATTTAAGGATTGGTGTTTCAAACTCGTCTCTTGGATCTCGATTAGGTGCTTTCAAGGATTTAATAATATCCTCTAATGTAGGTACACCGACTTGTAATTCAATCGCCAGTTCATCCATATCCAATGAATTTAATTTAGCTTTTAATGCATCACTACCTAAATCATTACCACCAAATCCGAGTTTATCTAATAACTGATACGTTACTTTATAGCTTTCAGGATGAATCGATGTATTATCCAATGGCTCTGACCCGTCTACTATTCTTAAAAATCCTATACTCTGCTCAAAAGTTTTAGCACCCAAACGCTTAATCTTGCTTAACTCTTTATTATGCTTTATTGCGCCATTTTCTTCTCTATATGCAATTATATTTTTAGCAATTTGCGAACTTAGACCAGACACATATTGTAATAATGATGATGATGCTGTATTGACATCAACACCTACTTGGTTAACTGCTGTTTCAACTACGAAAGTTAATGCATTTTCTAGTGCTTTTTGATTAACATCATGCTGGTATTGTCCAACACCAATAGATTTAGGATCGATTTTAACTAATTCACTTAATGGATCTTGAACGCGTCGTCCAATTGATACGGCACTTCTTTCTTCCACTTGAAAATCAGGAAATTCATCTCTAGCAATTTCTGATGCTGAGTATACTGAAGCCCCCGCTTCATTGACAATGATGAATTGTACTGGCAACTGATGCTTTTTAATTAAATCTGCAACAAATTGTTCTGTTTCACGACTTGCTGTACCATTGCCAATTGCAATTAATTGCACATCATACGCTTTAACCATTTGTACAAAATCCTTCTCTGCTGCTTCTTTTTTAGAAACTGGTGGATGCGGATAAATCACACCTTTTGCTATAAAAGTACCGAATGGGTTAATGACTGCTAATTTACAACCTGTTCTAAATGCAGGATCTACGCCTAATATTTGTTTACCTTTCATTGGAGGTTGCAGTAATAGATTTCTTAAGTTTTCACTAAAAACATCTATTGCATGATTTTCAGCTTTTTCAGTTAAATCAGCATGGATTTCACGCTCTATCGAAGGGACAATTAAGCGTTTCAAGCTATCTTTAATCGCCTCTAAAATATAACTGCGATTTACATTATTATGATTGATTTCTTGACGTGCAATGAAATCCTCTACTGATGTCGTATCAAATTCAAACTTTACAGATAATACTTTCTCTTTTTCACCACGATTCACAGCTAAAACTCTATGATTAGCAATGCGTTTAATTGGCTCACTGTATGCATAGTACATTTCAAAAATACCTTTTTCATCTTCAGCATTTTTCTTTTTAGATGTAGTTAACACACCTTGATGATACATATCTTTTAAAATTTTTGTTCTATATTTAGGATTATCTGAAATTTGTTCCGCAATAATATCTTGCGCACCTTTGATAGCATCTTCAACCGATTGCACTTCTTCATTTATAAATTGTTGTGCTTTTTCTTCAATTGAGACTTCATGTTTACGTGCCTTCATCCAAATCGCTAATGGTTCTAATCCTTTACGTTTCGCCTCAGTTGCCCTTGTCTTTTTCTTTTGTTTAAAAGGTCTATATAGGTCTTCAACACGTTGTAATTTGTTCTGTTTTAAAATATCTTTCTTTAATTCCTCAGTAAGTAATCCTTGCTGTTCTATATTTTTGATAACTTCTTCTTTACGTTTTTGTAAATTGACCATATATTGGTATTCGTCATCAATTTGCTTTATTTGAACTTCATCTAGTCCACCAGTTTGCTCTTTTCGATACCTCGCAATAAATGGTACTGTATTTTTTTCTTCAAGCAGTGTTAATACTGCTTCAATTTGTTTTTTACTAAATTGATATTTCTCTATGATTGAATTAATCAATTGATTGTCCATTTACTTAACCCACACTTTTTCTTAAATTTACTCATTTATTTTAACATATTCTAAAATACTTCTATTAAGGTAAGATACTTAATGCAATTTTCACTTCCAAAACATTAAAAACGAATTATTAGGTCATACTATATTTTAAAACGCACTAAGATTATTGAAAATGACACACCATCATTCCCTAAATTTCATAATCTAAGCCTACTTCTTTATTCTAATAGCAATCCACCTATTTAAACCGACAATTAGATATCTTCTTCACTTAAATTATTAATACTATATCGCGACATTTATGTGGATACACATTAAACTACGTTAATAATGCATTAATTCGAAAATCTTAATTAAATTAAAAATACCCCTCGATTTCAATTTAATAATCAAGGGATAATTATATGGATTTTTCATTATAAAACGCATCATTAATAAGCAAATTCTATTTATGTGCTGCTTCTTGTAATTTCTTAATTGCCGTTCTTTGAAGTCGTGATACATGCATTTGACTCAAACCGATACGCTCGCCTGTCTCTTTTTGACTCAAGCCTTCTATAAACGTACATTGTATGATTTCTCGTTCGCGATCAGATAATATAGGTAATATTTTTTCTAAAATCATACGTTTTTCAGTTAAGTCATAATGGTCATCTTGTTGTCCCATAATATCTAATAGCGTAACAGTTGAACCATCTTTATCAGCTTCAATGGAATGATCAACACTTAACGCATTATAACTTTGTCCCATTTCCATTGCTTCTAACACTTCTTCTTCTGAAACTTCTAATCGATCAGCTATTTCACTGATAGAAGGTGAACGCTCTAATTCAGCGGTTAGTTCATCGCTCACTTTTTTGATTCTTGGTCCAATTTCTTTAATACGTCTCGGAACATGTACACTCCAAGTTTTATCTCGTAGATATCTTTTGATTTCACCGATTACAGTAGGTACTAAAAAGGCTTCAAACTTCCGTTCAAAGGACATATCGAATCTATTTATGGCACCTATTAAACCAACCATACCAACTTGAACTAAATCTTCGTGATGTGATTGTCCTTTAGAATATTTATATGCCAATGACTCAATTAGTTTTTGGTAATGTTTAACTAACTTATCTTGTGCATCTGTATTCTTATTTTCTTGGTGTTCTTTAATCCATTGGTTAATTTGCTCAGGTGAAACTTCATTAGCTGATTTCGACTCTTTCGCCATTATTTCGCACCTGCTCTTTTTTTATATACTTAGTCATACTGATTGTCACACCAGATTCTTTATATACTGTCACTTCATCCATTAAAGATTCGATTAAAAATAAACCTAGACCACCTTCGCGTAAAAAGTCTATATTTTCGTCTTTATCGTAAGGACCTATTTTTGATTTAGTTGTTTCATAATCAAAACTGTCACCTTTATCAGAAATAACAATTTTAATTTTATCTTCTAAAATTTCAAAATATATATTAATAATGCCCACATTGTTTTTTTCTTTGTATGCATGTTTAACTGCATTTGTCACAGCTTCACTAACTGCAATCTTGGCATCTTCAATATCATCATATGTAGCACCAGCTCTCGAAAAAACGCCAGAAAGTGTTAAACGAATTAAACTTACATACTCTGCCGATGCTGGCACGCGCATTTCGATAAAATCTTCTTTAGATTGCATGTTATTCGACCTCCGTTCCTTCATTAACATGCATTAAATCCTTAAGACCAGTAATTTCAAATAGTCTACCGATACGATCTGACACACCTAAAATGTATAGTTCTTTATCATTTTGGTTTAATGCTTTTAATGTACCTACGAATAAACCTAAACCTGTCGAATCCATATAACTCACATTTTCTAAATTAACATAAATATCACGAGTTCCATCTTGTCTCATAGGTGTTAAAACCTCTTCTAATTCAGGCACAGTATAAACATCTAATTCTCCACCGACTTTAACTTCGTAAAATTTATCTTGAGTGGTTGTTTCTATATTAAGATTCATTTCATTACACTCCTACTTATTAAAAATATTTATCATCATTTTAAGCGCTGTATCCACCATATTTATATTTCAAATTATTATATACCCATCGAAATAATTTCTAATCTTCTTTTTTAAATTAATTTACTCTTTTTATAATCAAAATAGTCATATCATCTTTTTTATTTGGGTTTTGAAGCTTTAAAATTGCTTCATAGATAATTTGAACAATATCTTGTGGGTGCATATGTTTATGTTTTTTAATATATTCTAAAAGTTTTTGTTTATCTATAAAGGTGCCTTCACTATTTCTAGCTTCAGTCACACCATCCGTTAAAATGATAATTAAATCATCAAGGTATATTGGAATTTCTTGTTGTTGATATCGTGTTTGCGAACTGATTCCTAACACTCTACCTCTAACTGAAATTTCTTCAAATTCTTCTTTTTCAGCGCGATAAATATATCCAGGCTCATGACCAGCTGAACTACAATACAATAAATGGTTCATTTCTTCATATAAACCATAAAACATTGTGACGAACATATTTTGATTAATATTCTTTTCAACAACACGATTTAAACGTTTTAAGCCATCACTCGGTAATTGTGAGTGTCCATAAGAATCCATGCCAAACTTTATCATACTCATTGCTAAAGCAGCTGGTATACCTTTTCCAATGACATCTGCAACAGCAAAGCTCATTGTGCCATCGTTATGGTCAATTAAATTAAAATAATCTCCACTTACTTTTTGTGCCGCCACTGAAATAACGCCAATTTGAATACTATCAAATTGTGGAATATCTGTTTTAAGCATTGTTTGTTGTAAGCTAGAAGCTAAGTCTATCTCTTTATCGTGAACTTGAAGTTTATCTACCAATCTTTGATAATCTCGATAACTATAACCAAAGCCTTTAACGATTTCTTGTAAGACATCTAATGTCTTGAACACATCTTCACGCGTTAAGTTTAACGTCAATATATAGTTTTTGTGAATATCGACAATGTCTTCAGGCAAGACGTCCTTACGAATCACTTCGTCAGTGTATTTCTCACACTTTTTTATCAATTCTACTTTATCTTGGCACGTTAAACTTTCATCAATTAAACCCTTATAATGTTGCTTAAATTCTTCCACGATTAGTTGCCTCCTCACTTCCCTTACAAAGCAATTGCTTAAGCAAGGATAATTATGATTCACTTACTAACATTTATTTAATTGCACTTATCAATTTTGTCGTTTGCAATTTTGCTGTAGATGATACTTTTAAGCTAAAAAAAACTTTAGGATGGAATACCTAAAGCCTAAAAAACTTAAGACATCCTTTTATAATAAAAAATATGAATATCATAACTGGTATTTGCTAAAATCTTTATTTATAAGAAAATTCTTCGTACAGAATTTAGAAATAGTTATAATTATTATAAAGTTATTGTCTTTTATATCAATATTTTATTTATCTCTGAAAAATACATATAATAGACGCCTAATTTTTCTGATGAGCTACTGCATTCAGCCCTAAACTAATCATTAGTGCATTATCTACTTCTTTCATTTTATCATCGGATAAGTACGTCAGTTTTTCTTTCAATCGTTTTTTATCAAGTGTACGAATTTGTTCTAATAATATAACTGAGTCTTTATCCAATTTATACTTTTTCTTTTCAATCTCTACATGTGTCGGTATTTTCGCTTTATTAATCCTACCAGTTATTGCCGCAACAATAACTGTAGGACTATATTTATTACCAGTATCATTTTGAATTATGACTACAGGTCTGACTCCCCCTTGTTCAGATCCCTGTACTGGTGATAAATCTGCTAAATAAACATCTCCTCGTCTAATCATTCATTCGTTGAATTAGAAGATAAATATGTTTCGTTGCAATCGCATGCTTCACACTCTATCGGAAAAGCTTCGTTCGCTAGGGAGAGATTTAAATCAGCCATTTGTGAATATCCTTCTTTTAAAGATTGTTCTAAGCTATGACTTCTATTTTGACTAAAAGATAACATATGAGAACCTCCAATTGATTCCAAAAGTTATTAAATGACCTTTAATTACTCTAATGATAACAAATTTTATATGCACTGACCATATTATTTTAACAATTCATTTGTTACAAAACGTTGATCACCATCATGATAGATTCGCGGCAAACGTCTCGACAAGTTACAAAGCACTTCATAATTAATAGTATGTTGCTTTTCAGCTGCCACCTCTACCGACTGTGGACTTTCTCTATGATTATCTATTAAAATCACCGAATCTCCGGCTTTAACTTGATCTGGCACTTTTACAATTGTCTGATCCATACATACGCGACCAATAACTTCGCATTGATGACCATTTACATTTACAAAGCTACCTTGCATAATGCGTAAATAGCCATCTGCATATCCAATAGGTAACAATGCTATTGTTGTTGGATCAGTAGCTGTATAAGTTGCACCATAACTTACAGACTCACCCGCTTGTAGCGTCTTTGTTTGAACTACATTAGCAATTAATTGCACGCTTGGTTTAAGGTGTACTTTAACTTTTTGCTGTACATACTCTGATGGATAATATCCATAAAGGGAAATTCCTGGTCTTATTGCATTACAGAATTGGCAATCCATTAATAGAGAACCTGCTGAGTTCTGACAATGTATATATTCAGGTTTAATTGCTTCATTGACCATATCTTTAAAACGTTGATATTGTTCAGTTGTCATATCTCCTGGTTCGTCAGCACAGGCAAAGTGTGTAAAGACGCCTTCAAATACAAGTTGCTCATATTGTTGAATGATTTCAATCACTTCTTGATACGTTTTAGTGTCTTTAATACCTAAACGTCCCATTCCTGTATCTAATTTAATATGCAACCATAACTTTTTCTCTTGCTCACCAGAAATGTTTTTAATTGCTTCTTTCAACCACTGTTTAGACGGAACCGTTAAGGCAACTCGGTGTTGTATCGCTTTATCAATATCTTTAGCTGGTAACACACCTAAGACTAAAATTTTAGCAGTGATCCCATGCATTCTAAGTTCTATCGCTTCATCTAACGTTGCTACAGCAAAAAATGTGGCACCATTTTCCATTAAATGACGTGCCACTTTAACACTACCTAGTCCATAGGCATTGGCTTTAACGACAGCCATCACTGTTTTATTTGGATGCAATGTACTGAATACTTTGAAATTTGATGCAACAGCGTTTAAATCTACATTTATATACGCAGATCTATAATATTTATCTGACATATTACTTCCTCCTGTAATTCCCACACGTTTTAAAACTAGATCTTAATTATCATTGTATAACAAATTTAAAATGCTGACTTTTCTAAAACAACTTGGCTCATCGCATAATGCTCAGTGTGTGAGATACTAACATGTACGATGAACCCTTCGTAATCAATCTTTGGTTTGCCAAGTTCGTCGTTGTAACAGTCTATATCGTTAAAAGCTACATGTTTTCCTAAGCCTGTGCCTAATGCTTTACTGAACGCTTCTTTTGTAGCAAACCTACCAGCTAAAAATTCAATTTTACGTTGCTCATGTGTGAAATTGTTGAATTTGTGCTGTTCATTTTTAGTTAAAATCCGCTCAACCAATTTTGGTTGCTTACTATATAACACTTTTATTCGATCGATTTCGATTAAATCTACACCAATTCCATGTATCATTGATTATTCCTCATTTTTATTGTTTTCTAAATGTCTCTCGTTATTTAACCATCGTTTCAATCTACGTGCTTCACTTCTATCTATTAATTCAATTTCAGCTTGACCGCCCGCTGTATAAAGTGTCAAAGTTGCTAATCGATAGCGTCTCATTATAGGACCAACATCGATATCAATATTTTGAATACGAAAATATGGTATTACTTTTTCATCCAAAAATAAAATGCCGTTTCGTACACGCAAATGGTCTTTTTCAAATGCATATCTGCAGTGCTTATATCGATAGACTGGCGCTATGATAAGCGTGAAAACAGCAACAAGTAATATTATAATCACACTACAAACAATGGATATATAGTTATCTAATATCTCCCAAAATAGCCAGTTCAAAATATTAAATGCTATTAAAAGTACCAGCGCTATTGGTATCCAAAACAGCACAGCGCTTAACCTCATCACTTTTTTAGCGTGTGGTGACATATAATTATAATCCCTCATCATTTTCACCTCTCAAATACCATGATTTCAATATTTGCACATCTTTACTACTGGCATATTTAAGTTCAATTGATTCATTCGTCACACCTTTAGCAACAATAAAACTAAAATTATTTAAATTGTTGCGTTTAAGTAATGTATGTTGCCAAGTGTCAAATCCTATAATGTGATGCGCTTTAAAATAATAAATATTTCGTTCCAATAGCTCGAAATTCTGGATAGTAATTTGTTCTTCTGTCATTTTAAAACCCGCATGTTTGATATAAAGATATCCTTTGATCACAAATAAACTAATAATGACTACTGTTATAATCGTAAATAACAATAATAATTGATTCCAAAAATAACAGCCAATTCCTGCCATAGCTATGACAATAATACTAGGTATTAAAAAGTGTCTGTGAAAACCTGACAAAGGCATACCTTCATTAACTTGTTGATAAGATAAATCAGGTACTAAATTCTGGATAATTTGATATGCTTTGTCTCGTTTAATAAACGGCAATATCGTCACACTACCTGAATCATTGTCATCATCTTCGATTTTTTTATTTTCAAAATCACTTGTGATGATAAAATGTATTGCTGTGTAGCCAAATATTCTTCGTATATATGACTGACGTTCAACAACAGCTTGCAATCGTTTCGTTGGTACAGTTACTTTCTTCTTGTTAAAGAGACCATATTCAATTTTAAGTTGCTCATTTTCAAGCATCACCGAAAAGCCATAAAATCTTATCATCGTTATAATCGTTCCAATAATATATGCCACTATTAAAACTAGTAAAATGATGATTAATACTGAAATACTTACAATTTGAACCCATTGACTAATTTCATGATTTAGCTTCGACCATGGGATCAACTCTCTTACAGCGCCGTAAATCGGTACTAAAGCTGCTAAGGTTACACCAATGGCGCCACTGGTCATTGCCATAAATAGTGATTCTTTAAAATTCATCTGATATATAGGAATGCGTTTATTTTTCTGATTAAGCATACTATCAGTGTTCTGCACTTCATCTAAGCGACCTTCTGCGATGTCTTCCATATTGCCTTCAATGTCATGATTACGGTTGCCATTCTGCTCAGTACTAGACTTTTGCGCCATTTCTGTCTTCAACTCTGTTTGCAATTGATCAATATATCGTTCAAGATATTCACCTTGTTTTTTCGAAATAACACTTAACACGATACCATCACTTGGTGTTTTGATTTGTAAATCCACGCCACCTATCATTTGATTAATGACCCCTTGTGTCATATCAACGGACTGAATACGTTTTATATTTAATTCTTTACGCTTTTTATTAAAAATACCTGTTGTTAAAATGAAATAATTATCCTCAATCCAATATCGCGTGTTCATAATTCCGATAATTTGAGAAATGTATGATATTAAAAAGAATACAAATACAATACCTATCCATATATATGATTCGGGATTCGTATAATCAAAATCTTTCAATTGAAAGATAACAAAAATAAAAAAGACGACTATATTTTGTTTGATAGCATTAATTATGCCATTAAAATATGAAATCGGATGTAATTTTTGAGGTTCAGACATCACTTTCAACCCCTCTCAAATTCGACATAGTTCTCGCTTCAATTATTTTAACATCGTCATGAGACATCATCGGTAAATAAATAGTATGACCTGCAGTCATAAATCCAACTTTATACAAATTAAGCACTTTACTAATTGGATTAGATTTAATCGACAAGTATTGTAAACGTTCAATTCGACTCGTTTCTTCTTTATATATTAAAAATGAAGTACGATATTGTACACTTAGTTGGTCAATTTGATAAAAGCGACAGTGATATTGCCATAAAGGCTTAATAAATAATTTTAATGTACTCAGAGCACCTAAAACCAACAAAATATAAATTAAGTACTGAGGCCATTCAAATCTTAACCATATAAAATAAAAAATGACATACACAGCTACACTCAATATAAATTCTAAGCCATTCGTAATGTAGTAATACAACAATGCTGACTTCGGACTCTTAGAAAACTTAGTATAATCTGACATGTATCCCTCTCCCCAAATAAAAATTATACGGATTTATAATCTATTTCATTTTATTTTTATATGTTGATAATTATAGCATATGGAATATTTCATGCTAATTTATTCTTCCTAAAGGTACATCTAAAAATTTAGTTAAGCAGAAAGTGCTTGAATTGCTAAAAAGACACCATGTTATAATTTTATCAACATGATGCCTTTCATCTATATTCAACCTTTCATCTTATCAAGAGCAATATTTAGTTCAAGCACATTCACATAATCATTTGTTAACACACCACGCTGCTTACGATGTTGAATCAAGTCGGTCACTCTTGAAGTAGATATATGACGAGCATCAGCAATGCGAGGTGCTTGCTTCAATGCATTTTCAACCGTAATATGCGGATCTAAGCCCGACCCAGAACTTGTTGCAGCATCTATTGTTACATTTGAATCACCAAATATAACATGATGTTTCACGCGTGCTATTAATTCGGTGTTTCCATTCGATTCATTACTTCCACCTGATGATACACCGTTTTTATATAATTTTTCAGGATTCATATTATAATCAACTGCACTCGGTCTCCCGTGAAAATATCGTGTCTCTGTCCAGTGCTGTCCAATCAATTTTGATCCAACTATACGATTGTCATACGTAATTAAACTACCATTTGCTTGTTGATAAAAAAATAATTGACCAATTAACGTGATAGCTAACGGGAATAAAAACCCACATAATACCATAGTTATTATCGTTAAACAAATACTATTTCTTATCGTATTCATGGTACAGACTCCTTCCTCTTCACACAAAAAATTGTACAATCATATCTATTAATTTAATGCCTAAAAACGGCACGATTAATCCACCTAATCCATAAATCAACATATTATTTATAAAAATTCTATCAATGCTGTAACCCTTTACTTTTACACCTTTCATGGCAATTGGAATTAAGGCAACAATGATTAATGCATTGAATATCAAAGCTGATATGATTGCAGATTTAGGTGACGTTAAATGCATAATATTTAGTGAATTCATTTCAGGAATCGTTGACATCATTAGTGCAGGTAAAATTGCAAAGTATTTTGCTACGTCATTAGCCAAACTAAATGTCGTTAATGCACCTCTCGTCATTAATAATTGTTTGCCTATTTTTACAACCTCTATTAACTTTGTAGGATTCGAATCTAAATCAATTAGATTGGCCGCCTCTTTAGCACTAATTGTCCCTGAGTTCATAGCTAATCCTATATTCGCTTGTGCTAGCGCGGGTGCATCATTTGTACCATCTCCTGTCATCGCAACAATATGGCCTTTCGCTTGTTCATCTTTGATGACTTTAATTTTATCTTCGGGTTTACACTCTGCAACAAATCTATCAACACCTGCTTCTTTTGCAATTGTAGCTGCTGTTAAAGCATTATCGCCCGTACACATAACTGTTTCAATCCCCATTTTTCTCAATTCAGCAAATCGTTCTACAAGACCATCTTTAATCACATCTTTTAAATAAATCACGCCGAGCATGACGTTGTTTTCAATGACTATTAATGGTGTGCCACCTTTACTCGATACATCCATACAGAGTGACTCAATATTATGAGGAATATTGCCCTGTTGTTGTTTGACAAGATTTATCATACTATTAGGTGCACCTTTGAATACTGATATTTCATTTGTAATGATTCCGCTCATTCTAGTTTCAGCTGTAAAAGGCTTATATGTGCCATCAATGTCTTTAGGCAGCTCATTTATATACATCTGCTTCGCTAATCGCACAATACTTTTTCCTTCTGGCGTATCATCGTAGATTGATGACATATAAGCAGCGACTATCAATTTTTCCAGCATTTGTTGATTCACTGGTAAAAATTCACTAGCGATTCGATTGCCATAAGTGATTGTGCCTGTCTTGTCTAAAATCATTACATCGACATCTCCACATACTTCTACAGCACGCCCACTTTTCGCTAATACATTGAATTGAGTAACACGATCCATGCCTGCAATACCAATCGCCGATAACAAACCACCGATTGTCGTTGGTATTAAACATACTGTTAACGCAATGAGCATCGCAATAGGTAAAATTAAATGCAGGTAAGTTGCTATTGGATATAATGTTACAATAACGACTAAAAATATAATTGTTAACGTTGTTAATAATGTAAAAAGTGCAATTTCATTTGGTGTTTTATTTCTTTCCGCCCCTTCAACTAAGGCAATCATTTTATCTAAAAAAGATGTACCCGCTTCACTCTCAACACGTATTTCTAACCAATCAGATGTTACAAGTGTACCGCCTATGACTCCATCAAAATCGCCACCTGATTCTTTTATCACAGGTGCAGACTCACCAGTAATTGCAGATTCATCAACGGTTGCTAATCCATTTATTACAACGCCATCAGCAGGGATTGTTTCTCCATTTTCTACCCGAATATTTTGCCCAGCTTTCAACTCTGTGGCGTTCACTATCCGATACGCACCATTTTCTTCTATCAATCGAGCAGTTAAATTTGATTGTGCTTGTCTTAAACTATCAGCTTGCGCTTTTCCACGACCTTCAGCAAAGGCTTCTGAAAAATTAGCAAACAATATAGTTATTAATAATATGATAAAAATTGTAATCAAATAACCTCGCGATAGATAGCTAGTTCCAAATATGTCAGGAAAACATATTAATATCAACGTTAAAATCATTCCAACCTCAACGACAAACATTATCGGATTTTTTATTAATTGTTTAGGATTCAGCTTATAAAAACTCATTTTCAAAGCTTCTATCACCATTGTTTGATTGAAATATTTATTTACATGATGCATTATTTCCATCCCTTTACTTTATTTTAAAGTTAAAAATTCACCAATAGGACCAAGTAATAGTACTGGTATAAATGTCAAACCACTTAGTAAAACGATAAATACGATTAGTGATACACCAAAATAAGGTTTATCAATCGCTATTGTATGTTTATCTTGGTGGTATGATTTTTTATTCACTAAACTTGATGCAATCATTAATTGCAAAATAATTGGTATATAACGAGAAAGCAACATAATGATTCCTGTACAGATATTCCAGAATGTTGTATCATCTTTCAGTCCTTCAAACCCTGATCCATTGTTCGCAGCAGCTGACGTCATTTCATACATAACTTGTGAGATACCATGAAAAGACGGATTCGTTATACTTTCACTTGCTCCAGGAATCATAAAAGCAAGTGCTGAAAATACTAAAATTAAAATTGGATGTATGAGAAAGACTAAGACAATACATTTCATTTCACGGGCGCCAATTGGCATATTTAAATATTCTGGTGTTTTACCAACCATCAAACTGCATATAAACACCGTCAATAAGACATATATCAATAAATTCATGAGTCCTACCCCTTCGCCACCAAATACAACATTTAGCATCATTAATACCATTGGTCCTAATCCACCTAAAGGCGTTAAGCTATCATGCATGTTATTAACAGAACCCGTTGTAAATGCCGTCGTAATAACTGTAAATAGTGCTGACAAGCCTGCTCCAAACCGTACCTCTTTACCTTCCATATTCGGTCCATGAATGCCTAAATTTGCTAGTATTGGATTACCACGATACTCACTCCACATAGTTAATGTAAGAATTGCTATAAAAATGAAAAACATTGCGACAAATAATATCAGCGCATGACGATGCACTCGTTTACCATGTCTACTTAACATGCGACCAAATAAGAACAACATTGACATAGGAAGTAACATCATACTGCCCATTTCTATAAAATTGCTCCAAATATTTGGATTTTCAAAAGGTGTTGCAGAATTTCCTGCTAAAAATCCTCCACCATTCGTACCAAGGTGTTTTATTGATTCGAGTGATGCAATAGGTCCAAATGCAATATGTTGAATATGTCCGCTTAAAGTCCGAATCATTAAATTAGCATGCAACGTTTGTGGTACACCTTGAGTCATCAATAAAATACTAATTAAACATGATAATGGTAAAAGCACTCGGACAATAAACCGAACAATATCTTGACAAAAATTACCAATGATATTAGTCAATCCAGTTAAACGTCTCAACATCGCTATACAAACGGCGTAACCTGATGCACTAGATGTAAACATTAAATATGTCATTACAATCATTTGCGTTAAATATGTCACACCTGATTCACCGTTATAGTGTTGTAAATTACTATTTGTTAAAAAAGATATTGCTGTATTATACGCTAAATCTATCGATTGGTTTAAATTATGATTTGGATTTAAAAAAAGCCATTGCTGAACTATTAGCAATACAAATGTTATAAACCCCATAAATCCATTAAATGCCAGAAAATGTTTGACATATGTTTTAGCTGACATGTGTTCTAAATCTGTGCCGATAATTTTAAAACACATATTTTCAAATCTAGTAAATATTAAATCTACTCTTGACGACTGAACCAATGCTACGCGATATAGATATCCACTAAAAACATACGCAATCATAACCATCATTGTTAGAAACAAAATTATTTCCATGATAACCCTCACTTAATAAATTTCTAAAATTTTTCACTACGAATTAAGGCATAAAATAAATACAAAACTAATGCAATAACTACCAATAATAAAACGATGAGCATTGCCATAACCTCCTTACAACACAACAACATCGTAACAACTTGTTTATGAGAGAAACATTAATTTTCAAACTTAGTTATTAAGAAATCATTAAGATGTGTATGCAGAAATAAATTTTATAGCATTTAATTGTGAAGAATATTATGATATTGCTATCGAGGTGAAGGTTATGTCAAACACTGAATCGCTAAACATAGGAAAAAAGCGTGGATCTTTAACAATTTACATCGGTTACAGTCCAGGTGTTGGTAAAACATTTGAGATGCTTTCAAATGCCATTGAACTATTTCAAAGTAACGTTGATATTAAACTAGGATATATTGAACCGCATCAACGTGATGAAACAAATGCATTAGCTGAACAATTACCTAAAATCGCAACCAATTTTACTAAACATGGTAGTCATCATTTTCAATATTTAGATGTCGACCGCATAATCGAAGAATCGCCGACAATAGTACTTATCGATGAGTTAGCACATACGAACATTTCTAGAGATCGTCATGAAAAACGATATATGGATATTGAAGAAATTTTAAATCATGGTATCGATGTTCATACTACTTTGAACATTCAACATATTGAAAGTTTAAGTAGTCAAATTGAACTGATGACCGGTGTACATGTTAAAGAACGTGTACCCGATTATTTCATAATGAGCGCCGATGTATTAGAAGTCGTAGATATCTCACCTGAACAATTAATTAAACGCTTAAAAGCTGGCAAGGTATATAAAAAGGATAGGCTAGATGTAGCATTTAGTAATTTCTTTACGTATGCCCACCTAAGCGAACTGCGTACATTGACGTTAAGAACAGTTGCCGACTTGATGAGTGATAAAGAAAAAGTCCGACACAATCATAAAACGTCACTCAAACCTCATATTGCTGTGGCAATTAGTGGGAGCATTTATAATGAAGCAGTTATTAAAGAGGCATTCCACATTGCTCAAAAAGAACATGCAAAATTCACTGCTATTTATATAGATGTATTCGAAAAAAACAGGCAATATAAAGATAGTCAAAAGCAAGTGCATCAACATCTCATGCTTGCAAAATCATTAGGAGCAAAAGTAAAAGTAGTATATAGCCAAACCGTTGCATTAGGATTAGACGAATGGTGTAAAAATCAAGATGTAACCAAATTAATTATCGGACAACATATTAGAAATAAGTGGCGAGACTTTTTCAATAAACCTTTAATTGACCATTTAATGTCCTTTGAACATAGCTATAAAATCGAAATCGTTCCAATCAAACAAATACCTGTTGAATTGAAAATGAACAAGTCACCCTATCGTCCTAAAGGCAAACGTTTCGCCATAGATATGTTAAAAATGATTTTGATTCAAATAATTTGTGTAATGATGGGACTGTGGATTTATCAACTTGATAAGCATGAGTCTAGTACGATTATTTTAATGATTTTTCTCATCGGCATCATTTTGTTATCCATTTGGACGCGGTCCTACATCATTGGCTTTTTAGCAGCAATTATTAACGTATTTGTTTTTAATTATTTTTTTACGGAACCTAGATATACATTTGAAGTATACCGCTTTGACTATCCTATTACATTTATCGTTAGTATTTTAACAAGTATTTTAACGAGTGCTTTATTAAAACAAATTAAATTCCAATACTCCATTACTAAAAGGCAACTTTATCGTACAGATTTATTATTTCAATTTAATGATTCGATTAAACAAACTTATACAGTTGAAAACTTACTAATAAATGCTGGATACCAAATTAATCAATTATTGCAACAATCAATTACTATATACGTTATCAATCAATCCAAAGTAATTAAAACAATACCATTGCAAAACCATATCGATAATACGACTCAACAACATGAACAAGCATTAAGCTGGGTAATTAAAAATGAAAGACAAGCTGGTGCAACAACAGATACATTTCCAGGCATTAATAAATGGTTGATACCAATTGGCACATCTCCGATTAAAGGCATTCTAGCCATTGATTACCAAAGTTCTCAAGTGATTAATCCATATGATGCATCAATATTAGAATCAATGTTAAATGAACTTTCTCTCGCCGTTGAAAATGTGACGTTACTTAAACAAACGAGAGAATCCATGTTACAGGCTGAACGTCAACTGACACATTCAAATTTTTTAAGATCAATTTCGCATGACATACGTACACCGTTAACAACAATTATGGGAAATTTAGATATTTTAGTATCACATAGTAAAGATATGTCTATCATAGAAAAGGAACAATTACTTGTGCATAGTTTTCAAGAAAGTCAGTATTTATATCTATTAGTAACAAATATTTTATCATTAACAAAATTACAGTCATCAAATGTTCAGATAAAAGTGCAACCTTATCTCGTTAGTGAATTAGTAGAAGAAATCGATATGATTTTAGAACGTCGCCATTTAAAAAAGCGTATAACTGTATCATCCTCAGTAGATTTACAGTTTATACACATTGACAGTAAGTTGATTTTACAAGCTTTATTCAATTTGATTGAAAATGCAGTTAAACACACTTCTACTGACACCAAAATCAATTTATCTATTCGTTATGCTAGCGATGAACAAATCGAATTTGCCGTTATAGACGAAGGACCTGGAATTAGTTTAGAAGAACAACAAAAGATATTCGAGCCTTTTTACACAGGATCAAATAAATATTTTAAAGATAACCAAAAAGAAAGCATGGGGCTAGGCTTATATTTAGTACAGACTATCCTACACAAACATCAATCAAACTTACAATATAAACCGAACCAACCACACGGCAGTATATTCTATTTCAATATAGATACAGACTTTAATGAAGGAGACATATAATGCAATCTAAAATATTGATAATTGAAGATGATCACGCAATCACACATTTACTTGATGTTGCATTAACTTTAGATTATTACAATGTAACTACAGCCGAAAATGCCACACAAGCACACTTTAAAATTCAAATTGATAAACCAGATGTCATTTTATTAGATTTAGGTTTACCAGATAAAGATGGATTATGTTTGATTTCAGAAATCAGGCAACATACTGACATTCCTATCATTGTAATAAGTGCAAGACAAGAAGAACAAACAATTATTCAAGCTTTAGATAACGGTGCGAATGACTATATGACTAAGCCTTTTAATGTTGATGAACTTCGGGCACGAATTCGAGTCATCGAAAGAATCGCTAAGTCACATCAAGAAACTAACATTGTATTTACTAACGGTTTGCTAAGCATCGACTTTGGCTCCAAATCTGTTGTTATTAATAATCAGGAGGTACATTTGACGCCAAATGAATTTAGCTTGTTAGAACTATTGTCAAATCATAAAGGAAAAGTACTCACTTATGAGATGATATTAAAACGAATATATGGCTATGTTAATAAGACTGAAATGCCTAGTTTAAGAGTGCATATGACATCATTAAGACAAAAACTTTCACAATGTCATGAGGACGCAAAAGATATTATTAAAACACATCCACGCATTGGTTATCAAATGTTGCAGTGGAAAGAGAAATAATCAAATAAAAAAGATCGCTGCCATTAAACGAATGATTGGCAGTGATCTTTTTTATATTCAACTTATTATTTATCGCGCACTAGTGTCAGCAAAATGCCCTAACATATTTTACAAGAACATGATACCGAAATTAATTTCATAAAGTTTATTTATGGTCGATTATTCTTAATTTAAGTAGTCGTTATATTCTAGATTCATATTTATATTTAAACAGAATGATATAACCGCACACAGCTCTCAATCCAATTAAATATTTAACCTTTAAAACGTTAGTATTTTGATATCTACAGAGAATCAGTTATTGAAAACAAAAAAGAGCTCAAGACATTACATCTTCAAGCTCTTAATCTATAAATTATTTTTGATGGTCAGCAAATGTGCGACCTTTCATAGGTCTGCTTCCACCGCTACTCTTCTCTTTACGGTCGAATTTTTTTGTACTTTTCTTCTTGTTTGAGTATCCTTTTGAACGTTTACTCTTACTGTCAAATTTAGGATTACCACGCTTACTATTTCTGTTACGAGAACCACTTGGTTTACCGTTACGGCCTTTGCGAGATAATGGTTTTTCAAAAGTTAATTGAACTTCAACTTCATCGTTCGCTTCTACTAACTCTTGTAAAAGTGCAGCAACTAAATCAACATCGTTATATTCATTTAACAACTCTGTAGAAATGCGTTTCAAGCGTGATTCTGACTCTTTAGACATCCAGTTTTCAACTTTTTCTTTGATGTCATCTTCACGTGCTTGAAGTACTTCTTTACGATGTGGTGGACGAAGTGCGCTCATTTTTCTACCATTAGCATCTTCAATTTGTCTAATGTAATCCATTTCAATTGGATTTACAAATGTTACCGCGATACCTTCTTTACCAGCACGACCCGTACGACCAATACGGTGTGTATAGCTTTCAGTATCTTGAGGTATATCAAAGTTATAAACATGACTCACACCAGAAATATCTAGTCCTCTTGCTGCTACATCAGTAGCGACTAAAATATTAATTTGGTCATTTTTAAATTTCTTTAATACTTCTAAACGTTTCGCTTGTGTAATATCACCATGTAAGCCTTCAGCTTTATATCCTTTAGAAATCAAAGCACTTGTTAATTCATCAACACGACGTTTTGTACGTCCGAATACGATTGCTAATTCAGGTTGATGAACATCTAGGAAATTTGTAAATGTATCAAATTTCTCTAATTCTTTAACAATTGTATAGAATTCTTCGATTTGTGGATCAGACATTTCATTATTCATTGTCTTAATGATTTTTGGTGATTTCATAAATTGTTGTACTAAAGCTTGGATTGCTTTAGGCATTGTAGCTGAGAACAACATTGTTTGACGTTGTACTGCTGGAATTTTATCCATAATAAATCTCATATCATCGATGAATCCCATATTCATCATTTCATCAGCTTCATCTAAAATCAAAGTATGAATTCCGTCCGTTTTTAATGTGCGACGATTTAAATGGTCGATAACACGCCCAGGTGTTCCGACTACGATTTGTGGGCCTTTTTTCAAGGCTTTAATTTGGCGTTCGATAGGCATACCACCGAATACAGTAACAACTTGGACACCTTGTCCACGGCTAAATTCTCTTAATTGTTCAGCTACCTGCATTGCCAATTCTCTTGTAGGTGCTAAAATCAACGATTGAACCCCTTGTTTCCCTACTACTTTCTCAATTAAAGGAATACCGAATGCTCCTGTTTTACCTGTACCGGTTTGAGCTTGCCCAAGGATATCAATTCCTTGTAACGCATAAGGGATACTGTCTTTTTGGATAGGTGTCGGCTCTTTAAATCCCATTGATTCAAGTGACTGAACCGTATTATCCGAAATCCCTAGTTCTTTAAAATTTTGCAAAATAATTCTCCTTTTTACCTGTTTATTTCTCAATATACTTTTGCATATAAGTTCATTAATATTTCATCAACTTCTATATAGTACCACCAAAAAAATTTAATCGCAATAAAGCAATTTGCGAATATTTATTAGAATCACATTAATTGATTGTCATATTTTTGTCAAAAAGCTAGCATTAGATAAGATGTAAGCGTTACGCATCATTCGAATAATCATTATAAAAAAATTTTTATAAAATACGTATATCGTTAACATTCCACAACAAATTTTACTGAAACACATGTGAAATTAGACATAATAATACTACATCTTTTTGTAAAATATTATATAAACAATCAAACTACTTCCTATATAAAGTGTGTACATAGAATTAACCTTGATTTAGTTTCAAATTTATAGATTTAACATAAAAAGAAAAAGGCAATTTTGTATTTACACACAAAACCACCTCTTCTTTGTAATCTTTTAGTATTAATTCAAATCATTTTTATAAGTAAAAGGTCGCTCGACTAATCTCTATGAAATTAAAGCATTTACAACTTCTTCTAACTTCATACCACGTGATCCTTTAACTAATACACGGTCATGCGCTTTTAAATCGCTTGTTAAAACTTCTATCATATCGTCTTTAGAATTGAAGTGTTGTGCTTTTTCGACATGTTGCTGGCCCGAATCATAAATATACTTCGCTTCATTACCAAACGTATACAACACATCTATATGCTTTTCTTCTAAATAATTACCTACACCGATATGCATTTCTTTGCTATTTTCACCTAATTCTAAAACATCTCCTAAAATTAGAATGCGACGCCCTGTCAAGGTACTCAGTGTATCAATAGCTGCTCTCATACTTGTAGGACTTGCATTATAGGCATCATTTATCACAGTGATATCATTTTCTAATGTATGTTGCTCCATACGCATACCAGTTAAGCTGACATTTTTTAAATTTTGATAGATTGTGTTATATGTCAAACCTAATTCATGACCAACCGCAATGGCAATCGTCGCATTTTTCATATTATGTTTTCCTAATATTGGCAGATCGTAATGTTCTTTATTATTAATCGTAAATGAAATACCTGTAGTATCTCTATCATCAACAGAACAAACTAATGCATTATCAGTAGCAACACCAATACTAATACATTTTGCATTTTCAACTTCTTTAACATGTGGTTTCAATAATGGTTCATCGCCATCATATATAAACGTACCATTATCTTTTAGACCTATTGTAATTTCAGATTTAGCTTTAGCAATCCCCTCGCGCGAACCTAAATCTTGCATATGTGACTCACCAATATTAGTTATAACTGCAATATCTGGTTGAGCGAGGTTTGACAGAAATTCAATTTCATGGAAACCTGACATCCCCATCTCCAATATTGATATTTCAGTATCATTATCTAATTCCAAAATAGTTAAAGGTAAACCAATTTCATTATTGTAATTACCTTGCGTTTTCTTAACTTTAAATTCGGTATGCAATACACTTTCAATCATATCTTTAGTCGTTGTTTTACCATTAGACCCTGTGACGGCGATTACTTTAGGGTTTACATGTCTCAAGTAAGCTTGTGCCAATTGTTGTAATGCCGTTAATGTGTCTTCAACCCATATAATAGGCCCGCTTACATTTTCATCTATAGGTGTGCCTTTTTGATAAAAAGCAGCCCCAGCACCATCTTGTAATGCTTTAGAGACAAAGCGATGACCGTCAACATTTTCACCTTTAAATGGTATAAATAACATATTTTTAGAAATTGCTCGTGAATCAATTGTGACTCCATTTATCTCTTGATTTAAAAATTGATCTTCAATTTCACAAGGAATCCATGATTGAATTTGCTTTAATGTAACATTAATCATAATAACAACCTCAGTTAGTCAATTTTGTATTTATTTTTCTGTTTATCCTGGTGACGTTCTTTAGCAAGCTCGATAAGTTTTGTAATCAATTCTGGATAAGATAAGCCCATATTTCCCCATAATTTTGGATACATACTGAAAGCCGTAAATCCAGGCATTGCATTTGTTTCATTAATATATATTTGGTTGTCTTCTGTTACAAAGAAATCAGCACGGACTAAACCAGAACAATCTGTCGCTTTGAATGCCTCTAATGCCATATTTCTAAGCGTTAATTGAACATCTTCGTCTAAGTCAGCTGGAATTTGTAATTGAACCTTACCATCTTTATATTTTGATTTGTAATCGTAAAACGCGACATCTTTTACGACTTCACCTGGCCATGTCGCTTCAGGATAGTCATTTCCTAAAACTGCTACTTCAATTTCACGTGCGTTAACGCCTTGTTCAATAACAAGCTTACGGTCAAATTGGAATGCTTCTTTAATACCTTCTTTAAGTTCCGCTTCATTATTACATTTACTAATACCTACACTTGACCCTAAGTTAGCAGGTTTTACAAAGACTGGGTAATTTAATTTATCATTTACTAATTTTAAAATGTTATGTTCATATTTTTCATATTCAGAACGTAAGAAACTAATATAAGGTAACTGTGGTAACCCTCGATGTTCAAATAATTGTTTCATTACAAGTTTGTCCATAGAACTTGCAGCTGACAATACACCATTTCCTACATATGGTACATCCAATACTTCAAAAAGTCCTTGAATCGTGCCATCTTCACCATTAGGACCATGTAATAATGGGAATACTGCATCGTATGGTTGTCCTGAACTACTTTCTTTCAATAGCTGTGAAATCTCAAGCGCCTCTCCATTTTCTAAATGAAGCTCATCAGTAGATTTAATTTCAGTTGTAATATTATTTTGCTTTCTCCAATCACCATCATTGGTAATATAAATGATATCAACATGATATTTGTCTTTATCTATTGCATTTAATACATTTTGTGCTGTCAGAATCGATACTTCGTGTTCTGCACTTTTCCCTCCAAAAACGATACAAATATTTTCTTTTGTCATTTCGTTTTCCTCCAATGATATATCAGGGTTTGCTACCTTAATATAAATTAATATTGATTTAGTCCAATTGTTAAATGATTTATTCGCATCTTTGAATCTTAATAGTATCACATTTTAATGCTGTTTTGCATTTTAAAAACGAGGCGTTATGTGTCTGTATCTATGTTGATTCATTTATAATCAGAACAATATTCCCTTCTATTTTATTCCTAATTCAAATTGAAATCTATAGCTGATATTACTGTGATATTCTAGCTAATTTTTAAAAAGTCATGTAAAATTGATATAAACATTAGTGAGTATAAAAGGAGTTTGCAATGAATTATTCATCTCGTCAACAGCCGGATAAGCATTGGCTTCGCAAAGTAGACTGGGTATTAGTAGCCACTATAGCTGTTTTAGCAATTTTCAGTGTTCTGCTTATTAACTCGGCAATGGGCGGTGGTCAATACAGTGCTAATTTCGGTATCAGACAAATTTTTTATTACATTTTAGGTGCAATTTTTGCAGGTATCATCATGTTTATTTCACCTAAAAAGATTAAACATTATACATATTTATTGTATTTCTTAATCTGTCTATTATTAATAGGCTTGCTCGTTATTCCTGAGTCACCTATTACACCTATTATCAATGGTGCCAAAAGTTGGTACACGTTTGGCCCTATCAGTATTCAGCCATCTGAATTCATGAAAATTATTTTAATTTTAGCATTAGCGCGTGTCGTTTCTAGACATAATCAATTCACATTCAATAAATCATTCCAAAGTGATTTGTTATTATTTTTCAAAATTATTGGTGTCTCGTTAGTACCAAGTATTTTAATATTACTGCAAAATGACCTAGGAACTACATTAGTATTAGCTGCAATTATTGCAGGTGTGATGTTAGTAAGTGGTATAACATGGCGTATCTTAGCACCTATCTTTATTACAGGTATTGTTGGTGCAATGACAGTCATTTTAGGTATTCTATATGCACCCGCATTAATTGAAAATTTATTAGGTGTCCAACTGTATCAAATGGGACGAATCAATTCATGGCTTGACCCCTATACATATAGTAGTGGTGATGGCTATCATTTAACTGAATCACTTAAAGCTATCGGTTCTGGGCAGTTACTAGGTAAAGGATACAATCACGGTGAGGTTTATATACCTGAAAATCATACTGACTTTATCTTTTCAGTGATTGGAGAGGAACTTGGTTTTATCGGTTCTGTCATATTGATCTTAATATTTTTATTTTTAATCTTCCATCTAATAAGATTAGCTGCGAAAATTGAAGATCAATTTAACAAAATCTTTATCGTTGGTTTCGTCACTTTACTTGTGTTCCATATTTTACAAAATATTGGTATGACAATTCAGTTGTTACCAATCACTGGTATTCCATTACCATTTATTAGTTATGGTGGTAGTGCGCTATGGAGTATGATGACTGGAATAGGTATAGTCTTATCAATTTATTATCATGAACCAAAACGATATGTAGATTTATACCATCCAAAAAGTAATTAATTTAAACTATTTTGAGTTTCTAATATCATAACTTTTCAAGATGACGTTATATAGTCTATTTATGTCGTCGATTTAAAATGCCATATATAGATATTACTCGATAATAACAATCCCTCTTTGAAGTACACATTGTAAAATGTACACTCTAAAGAGGGATTTTGTTATATAGTACTTGCTTTCATTTTAGTAAATCCAGTCAAAAAAGCTATCATCGAATAGTCCGACGATAGCTTTAACGGTGTGTGATTCACAATCACAGTCAATTATTTTAATTCGTGACTTACTTTATTAGATGCTGGCAAAGTATTAATAATGTCTAAACGAGATTTAGTTTTTTTAATATTCACACCTAATGATGACAATAGTTTGACTACATTTTGAATCTTTTCAGGACGTTTCATTATTATCACCTCGTTTGGATCGCTTTCAATATTATCTTACCCTATTCGACATACCTTTACTACATCATTTACAAAATTTTTAATTTATTTTCAAAATTAAAATCTATAGCGCACTCTACATTATACCCTAAAATACAATTTTGTATCCTTCATCATAGATTTCTTTTTCAATACTATTCAAATTTGCTGGTGTCTCATACGATACAATTACTTGACCGTCTATTATATTAATATTCACTTGATGAACACCTATCATATTTGAAATGCGTTCTGTCAATTGACTTACTTGTTCTTCTGTTTCAATTCCCGCTGTGTAAATCGTATTTTGATGTATCATCTTAAACTCCTTTAGTCTTTAATCAATTTTTGAAAAGTCACTAATAACTCTTCCATTGCCTCTTCCTGAGCACCTTGATTAACTTTATTCATAATACAACTTTTCATATGTTGTTCTAATAACTTTGTCGCAACACTGTTTAACGCCGAACGTGTCGCTCTTATTTGCGTAAGGACATCATCACAATAGACATCTTCTTCAATCATGCGATTAATCGCTCTCACTTGTCCTTCAATTCGATTTAAACGTGATTTAAGATTCGTTTTTATTTGTTCAGAATGATGTGCAATATCTTGTTCAGTCATAGCATTCACTCCTTCATTTACATTCCTTACTATACTATATCCCATAAAACACAACGTCAACACAAAGTGTGTTTTTCAAACTAAATTGTCATGATATTTAAATTGCTTCATGATACAATTAATAAGATATACTACTCGTTTAAGATTTTCGATGGGAGGTTTCAAATGATAGAGTTATTATCCATTGCACTCAAGCATTCTAATATTATTTTAAATTCAATATTTATTGGTGCATTTATTTTAAACTTATTATTCGCCTTTACCATTATTTTCATGGAAAGACGTTCTGCCAATTCTATCTGGGCTTGGTTACTAGTCTTAGTTTTCTTGCCTTTATTCGGCTTCATTTTATACTTACTATTAGGACGACAAATTCAACGTGACCAAATTTTCAAAATTGATAAGGAAGATAAAAAAGGATTAGAGTTAATCGTTGATGAGCAATTAGCTGCTTTAAAAAATGAAAACTTTTCAAATTCCAATTATCAAATTGTAAAATTTAAAGAAATGATTCAAATGTTGTTATATAATAACGCAGCATTTTTAACAACAGACAACGATTTAAAAATATACACAGACGGCCAAGAAAAATTTGATGACTTAATACAAGACATCCGTAATGCTACTGATTATATTCATTTTCAGTACTATATTATTCAAAATGATGAATTAGGTCGTACCATTTTAAATGAACTTGGTAAAAAAGCGGAACAAGGTGTAGAAGTTAAAATTCTTTATGATGACATGGGTTCTCGTGGACTGCGTAAAAAAGGCTTACGCCCGTTTCGCAATAAAGGCGGACATGCTGAAGCATTTTTCCCATCAAAATTACCTTTAATTAACTTGCGTATGAACAATCGAAACCATCGAAAAATTGTTGTAATAGATGGGCAAATTGGATATGTTGGTGGTTTTAATGTTGGTGATGAGTACTTAGGTAAATCAAAAAAATTCGGCTATTGGCGAGATACGCATTTACGAATTGTCGGGGATGCAGTGAATGCATTGCAATTACGATTTATTCTAGATTGGAATTCACAAGCCACACGTGACCACATCTCCTATGATGATCGTTATTTCCCAGATGTAAATTCTGGTGGAACAATTGGCGTTCAAATAGCTTCTAGTGGTCCTGACGAAGAATGGGAACAGATTAAATACGGTTATTTGAAAATGATTTCATCTGCTAAAAAATCGATTTATATTCAATCTCCCTATTTCATACCTGATCAAGCCTTTTTAGATTCTATTAAAATTGCGGCATTAGGTGGTGTTGATGTCAATATCATGATTCCTAATAAACCTGACCATCCGTTTGTTTTTTGGGCTACTTTAAAAAATGCAGCATCCTTATTAGATGCCGGTGTTAAAGTATTTCACTACGACAATGGCTTTTTACACTCAAAAACACTTGTTATAGATGATGAAATTGCAAGTGTTGGAACAGCTAATATGGACCATCGCAGTTTCACATTGAATTTCGAAGTCAACGCCTTTATTTATGACCAACAAATTGCCAAAAAATTAAAACAAGCTTTTATAGATGATTTAGCAGTATCTTCTGAATTAACAAAAGAACGTTATGCTAAGCGAAGTCTTTGGATTAAATTTAAAGAAGGTATTTCACAATTATTGTCACCTATCTTATAAAATAGCAATATGGGGAGTGTAACTTTAATGCAACAATCAGACATCATTAGTGCAGCCAAAAAATATATGGAATCTATTCATCAAAATGATTATACAGGCCATGATATTGCGCATGTATATCGTGTCACTGCTTTAGCTAAATCAATCGCTGAAAATGAAGGTGTTAATGATACTTTAGTCATTGAACTCGCATGTTTGCTTCATGATACCGTTGACGAAAAAGTTGTAGATGCTAACAAACAATATGTTGAATTGAAGTCATTTTTATCTTCTTTATCACTATCAACCGAAGATCAAGAGCACATTTTATTTATTATTAATAATATGAGCTATCGCAATGGTAAAAACGATCATGTCACTTTATCTTTAGAAGGTCAAATTGTCAGGGATGCAGATCGTCTTGATGCTATAGGCGCTATAGGTGTTGCACGAACATTTCAATTTGCAGGACACTTTGGTGAACCTATGTGGACAGAACATATGTCACTAGATAAGATTAATGATGATTTAGTTGAACAGTTGCCACCATCTGCAATTAAACATTTCTTTGAAAAATTACTTAAGTTAGAATCTTTAATGCATACAGATACGGCGAAGATGATTGCTAAAGAACGTCACGACTTTATGATGATGTACTTGAAACAGTTTTTTACGGAATGGAATTATCACGACTAGACATTGGAGTTGTAGTATGATGATGCGATGTAATGGCGTATTGTTGTGGAAGCATGGTGTCTACTTTGATGCGCTATTGTGGGAGCTTGGTGTCATGCCATGCTACTTTGATGTGCTGGTACCACGATGTGGCTTGATGTAGTGCTATGATGTGGCGTTGCGGTGTCATAGCCAGGTTTGGTGTTGATGCCATACTACTTTGATGTGTTGGTACCACGATGCGTCTTGATGTAGTGCTATGATGTGGCGTTGCGGTTTTATGGTATTATAGCCAGGTTTGGTGTTGATGCCATGCTACTTTGATGTGTTGGTACCACGATGCGACTTGATGTAGTGCTATGTTGTGGCGTTGCGGTGTTATGGTGTTATAGACCGGTTTGGTGTTGATGCAATGTTACTTTGATGTGCTGGTACCACGATGCGTCTTGATGTAGTGCTATGTTGTGGCGTTGCGGTGTTATGGTGTTATAGCCAGGTTTGATGTTGATGCCATGCTACTTTGATGTGTTGTTGTGGAAGCTTGGTGTTGATGCCATGTTACTTTGATGTGTTGGTACCACGATGCGTCTTGATGTAGTGCTATGATGTGGCGTTGCGGTGTTATGGTGTTATAGACCGGTTTGGTGTTGATGCCATGCCGTTACGATTCTATGATATGTTGTTGGGACGTTGCAATGTGTATTATGCCGTTGTGACGTTATTATTTTACACTGTTACATGTATTAGTGAATTGCATTGGAAATGTTGCGACATATACTGCTACACTGATGAATCATTGTGTCATGATGACATCGCAATGAAGAATAGCAACTCTGTTATTAACCACTTTTTACATGCTGAAATCTCGTTAATATTATTTCAAATAAAAACAGCAGTAGGATGACTTTCACATTTGAAATCATCTTACTGCTGTTTCTATTTATCACACATTGTATAATGTGACACTAAGTTTCGCTATTGAAGCGAAAAATAATGTGCGCCCTATAAAGTTAAAATTATCTTCAACTTTTAGGGGGCACATTATTTGGACTTGCTAAAGTTATTTCTTTTTCTTTTTAGACACTACTTGTGTGTTTTTGCCTTTTTTATTGCTGCCGCCGTTGTGCTCTCTTTCATACGCTTCAATGAAAGGTTGTACTTCTTTTTTAGCGACTTTTTCATAATAAATGTTTGCAAAGTGTGTTTGAACTACAAGGAACGCCGCACTGACTGACCAGTACAAACCAAGTGCTGATGCTGAGCTTAATGAAATCCAGATAATCATAATTGGTGAAATGACCATCATCATGTAACCCATTTGACGTTGTTCGTCTGGCATCGTTTTACTTGATACATATGCTTGTATAAAGTATAAAACACCGGCAATAATTGTAATCCAAATATCAGGACGTCCTAAATCGAACCATAAGAAGTGTGGATATTTAAACAAACCATCTACAAGTTGGTCTTTAAGTACAAAGTATAATCCCATGATGATTGGCAATTGGATTAGCATTGGTAAACAACCCAACATACTCTTAATCGGGTTCATGTCATACTTTTTATATACTTGCATTAATTCTTGGTTTGCAGCCATTTTTTCTTCTTGTGTACGCGCACGTTTCACTTTTTCTTGAATTTTTTCAACTTCTGGCTTTGCAACTTTCATTTTTTGACGCATCATATGACTATTTTTATAGTTTGACAACATGAATGGTAATAAAATAATACGAATTACCAATACAAGGATAATAATAGCTAAACCATAATTGTCGTTTAATAAGTTATTTCCCAACCAATCCAATACATTTTTCATTGGATCTACGAATGTATTGTAGAAAAACCCACTACGTTTTTCAGGTTTAGAATAGTCACAACCAGCCAAAAAGACCATAATACCTAAAAATAATGGTAGTAACGCTTTTTTCTTCATTTTTCCACCTCTATCATTATATTCACATAGGATTTATTCTATCACATTAATGAGTACGTATGAAACAATAAGTGGAAAAATTTAACTAATTATTAAAAAAATCTTTGAATCGATTAACAGTCTTTTCAATATTTTCACTTTTAGAAATGGCTGAAATGACTGAAATTCCATTGGCACCTGCTTCTACAATCGGCGCCACGTTACTAGTATTTATACCGCCAATAGCTACAATCGGTAGTTGCGGATTCATTTCTTTAAATGTTGCAATCATTTCTGGACCTACTGGTGTATGCGCGTCATGCTTTGACGGCGTAGGATAGATTGGTCCAACACCTATATAATCAACATGAGTTAAATCAGATTTTGCATACTCACCTAAATCACTAATACTTAGTCCAATAATTTTATCAGTGAAATATTGTGCTATCTCTTTGACTTTCGCATCATCTTGACCGACATGTATACCATCCGCGTTAATTTCTTTTGCCAAGGATACATCATCATTAACGATAAAAGGCACATCATATTGATGACAGAGATGCTGTAATTCTCTAGCTAATACAAGTTTATCGTTTCCTTTTAATGCTGATTCACCCTTTTCTCGAAATTGGAAAAGTGTAATCCCTGCCTTTAATGCTGCTTCTAATACTTCATGAATAGTTCGATGACTCGGAACATCGGAGGTCCCACAAATAAAATACACATTTAGATACGATTGGTTAAACATATTATTCCACCTCTTGAATGCAAATCCGTTGTTGATAGGTTGTTTCATTTAAATGATATAACGTATCAAGCAACAATGGTGAAAACGTACCAGGACCACCACAATTTTCATTTTCAGCAGCTACCTCAGCAGCAATATTAAATACGCTTACCGCTTCAATTAACGCTTCTATGTCTGGTTCTGTTTCTCTAAATAAAAATCCAGCAATAACGCCTCCTAATAAACAACCAGCTCCAGTTACTCGTGCTAATAATGGAGATCCATTAGCTAATACGATGGCTTTATCACCTTGAACAATAACGTCCTCTTTACCTGTGATTACTATTGCAGTTTTATATATTGCATAAGCCTTTTTCGCTATTGCAACCGCATCAAGATTAGCATCACTATCTGTACCTTTCATAGTTGCTGTATCATCAATCAACGCTAATATTTCAGATGCATTGCCTTTAATTACTGATACTTTCGCTGATTTCAATAATAATTTACAAAATTGCTTTCGATATGTAGAAGCACCAACAGCTACAGGGTCAAATACAATAGGTAAGCCTGCCTCATTTGCCGTTTGAGCAATCGCAATAATATCTTGTTCATTTTGTGCTGTTAAAGTACCGATATTGATTAATAGCGCTTGTGCAACTTTGTAAAATTCTTCAGCTTCTTCGGGAGCTTCACTCATTGCAGGGCTCGCACCAATACTTAATAAACCATTCGCTGTAAAATTTTTAACTACATCGTTTGTATAACAAATTGTTAATGGGTTTTCAATACGTATTTTATTTAGATAATTCATCGTCTAATCCCTCTTTCTTTAAATATGCAAAATGATTCACCGGACCTCTACCACGGCCGATTTCAGGCGTATATTGTATACTCATTGAAATAAACTTTTTAGCCTTGTGTACAGCCTCAAATAATGGTCTACCTTTTGCAAGTTCTGCCGTTATAACTGCTGAAAATGTACACCCTGTTCCATGCGTATGTTTTGTTTTAAATCGTTCATTTTCAAATGTTTGAACACCTTCTTTAGTAAATAAATAATCTTTTGCTATATCATTATCATTTGAATGACCGCCTTTAATGATGACACCTTTACTACCAATCTCATTAATAAAGATACGGCCAGCCTGCATAATTTTTTCTTCACTATCAATGGTTAGTCCCGTTATTTCTTCAGCTTCTGGTAAATTCGGTGTTACTACATCAGCTAATGGCAATAACGTATGCTGCAAGTTTTGCTTTGTGTCATTATCCATTAATGAATCACCGCTTTTCGCCAACATAACAGGATCAATTACATACGGAATAGATTCATGTTGCATTAAATAATGACGAATCGTTTCCATAGTATCTGCTGTAGCAATCATCCCCGTTTTAATAGCATGCGGTAAGGTATCGTTGAAGACACTATCAAGTTGTTCATCTACCCATTGATGATTTAAATTATGAATATGTTGTACGCCCAATGTATTTTGAGCAACAATACTTGTAACGACGCCCATACCATATACACCACATGAATGAAATGATTTTAAATCAGCCATTACACCGGCACCACCTGTTGGATCAGTACCTGCAATGGTTAATGCTATTTTAGGTTTAATCATTTACTTTTCCTCCAAATTCCCATTGTTCTAGTGTCATAGCCATATTGAAAAATCGACGCTCATGTATGCAACTTTCTAAAAATACTTGCTTCACTTGTTCCAATTCCTTGTCAGACATTGATTCGGCTAATTTATTCATTAATGCCTCAAATACGTTAATTATGTCATCCATTTCAGTACTATAAAAATCAAACCATTTTGCCGTATCTTTTTCTCTATTAAGCTTATGATCACTTTGAGAGCGCTTAGCTAATTCTGCATAAATATATGGACAAGGTGCCATTGCAGCAATTGTATAAATAGCATTTTCACGACTATGCGCTTGGAAATACATATGTTTTATGTAATGGTCGCCACTTGGAGGCCAAACTTTTGTTTTAATGATTTCTTCGTATGATTCACCAACAATTTGCGCTAAAATATCATGCGCAAGTACTTCACCTTCAACCATAAATTCTATTTGCTCTACTAAAAATTTTACGTCATTCATGCTATTCATTTTTGGAATTAACAAAGCATATAAGTTTGTAAATTCTTTTAAATAAGCTGCATCAGCTTGTAAATAGTGACGTAATGCATCAGCTCGTATATTGCCTAATAACATTTCTTGAATAAAGTCATCCTCATAAATATCATTAATGATTGGCTTTGCAGCTTGGTACAATTTTTGTGAAAATTCCATTGTAAAAATCCTCCCTAAATAAAAAAACTACTTCCAACATGAAAGTAGTTTGATGGCAATGTTGCTATACTAGCCCCATCACTTCAATAACTACTTTCCTACGTTGGTACTAACCAAATCAGGTCATAAGGGTCTGAACAATTCATCTCAGCCATATCATTAGGCTCCCCTAGTAGTTCCTTAGTATTCAATTGCAAATTAATCTTAGCAAACGGTTTCAACATTTTCAATTATTGTTGCTCAGTTGGGAGTGGGACAGAAATGATATTTTCGCAAAATTTATTTCGTCGTCCCACCCCAACTTACATTGTCTGTAGAAATTGGGAATCCAATTTCTCTTTGTTGGGGCCCCGCCGGCAAGGTTGATTAGAATTGAAAAAAGCTTGTTACAAGCGCATTTTCGTTCAGTCAACTACTGCCAATATAACTTCGTAGAGCATAGAACATTGATTTATGTCCCAGCCTGTATAATTATATATATTTGCGAAATAAAAAAGACCGGAACATATCGAGAATTCCCCGATATATTCCAATCTAAAAGTTACTTATATAACTATTGGTTAGCTATGCATAAATGGCTTATGCAGTAACCCAATGTCCAGCGCCACCAGTGTTATATAATTTTACTGCTGCGGCATCTTGAACACTTTCAGGAGCATTTGCTGGTGATACACCTTTGTATTTAGCAGGTGCTACTGAATCCCAAGTTGATTGTAAGAATTGATACTTACCAGCTGCACCTGATGTTGGATTTACAGCATGAATATTGCCACCTGATTCACGTTGAGCAATTTGTTTTAGATGATCATTCACATTTACTGATGAACCTTCTGATGCTTTTGATTCAGTTGGTGTTGCAGTAACTTGTGAATTGTTTGATGTTGATGCTTGTGGTTGTTGAGTTTGAGCATTTTGTGGTGCTTCAACTTCTTGTGATTGTACTTGATTAGCTTGATCAGCTGATGGTGCAACATTATTAGTTGCAGGTGCTTGTGCACTCATGTCTGCTCCATTAGCACCTGTTGCATGGTAATTCCAAGCAAAGTGTGTACCATCTGATTCAAAGTGATAAGTAAACCCTTCATAGTCAAATGTATAATTATAAGCGCCAGCTTCAATTGGTTTTTGATTTAATGTTTGATCATTTGATTGCGCCATTTGCGCTAAAGATGCTTTATTTAAGTCCGCTTCACTTGCATGGGCTTCGTGACCTGCATTTCCTGCTACGATTCCTAAACCTACTGCTAATGATGATGCGAGTAATGTTTTCTTCATAATCTTAAAATCCTCCTACAAGTAATTTGTTTCTCTAAAAGTTTACAGAGACTACTGTAACATCTGTAAAATCCGTGCAGGTTACAACAAAATAAAAAAATAGCCATGTTTTTTACACAGTGATTACAACGAAATCCCCCATAATTTCAGATATGATTCTATCGAGAATTGTCATGACAGTATAAATGTTTTTCATTTGCAATTTTTTATGTAATCGTTTTGCAATCTATGTCTATTTTCTATTAGAAAAACTACACAAAAAGACGACCTACACAACAGTACTAGTCATGTAAGTCGTTTTTAAGTGAGTATATTTCAAGTTAATTAGATCTATAAAAAATTTAGGATGGATTAAATGTATATTAAGGATGTTTAGGATAATTGGATTTAAATTTCTAATAAGTCATGATTATCTATATTTTGAGAGTCAATATCTAAAATACTATCTGAGAGAATTTCATTATTTTGGGATTTAGGGGACATAAATTTTATTGTTTCAACATATAATTCAGTGACAAAGTGTGTTTGTCCGTCTTTATCATACTTTCTTGATCTCATTTGACCAGTTATACCAACCAATGTACCTTGATTAGTATATTTTTCTATATTAGAAGCTAACTTGCCAAATGCTTTACAGAATAAGTAATCACAGACGATTTCTCCATTTTCATCTTTATAATTTCGGTGTGTTGCAACACAAAACGTTGCAATTTTTCTATCCTCCTTTTCAAATATTTGTGCGTCTTTCGTCAGTCTCCCGACAATTACGATTTTATTTAGCATGTAGTGTGTGATTCACCTCCTATGCCTATATCTTAATTACTAGCTTAAAAATGGTCAAAATGGCAAATTTTATATAATTAATAGCTATAGCATCTCGTTATTTGTTATATTTAAAGAAATTAGTCATGAAATGACCTTAATTCTTCTAATTAATTCAAAAATCATAAATATTAAACTAATGGGATGTGGGAATATGAAAACTTTTAAAGCAGTAAGGTTTCAAATTGTAAATGAACACGGCAGAATTATAGAATATGAATTAGAAGATGGCGTAATAATTAATAAAGAGGAAAGTGGCACGGGTTGGTTGCTTGAAATTGTCATTTCTAATGAGCATTATGAAACATTTAAGGAATATCAAGACAATGAACAGTTATTGGATATTCGTGTCGTCATCACGCGTCCAGCCAATGATCCAGCTTTATTTGAATCTACTGTGAAAAGTATTAAAAATTTTAAAACAACAATGTCTATTGTATTTGAATGTCATATTTACACTTTACGTCAACAGTATGCTGAAAGTTTATTAGAACAACTTATTGATGATGGTTTATCTGGTGAAGAATTAAAAAAATCATTTAATCGAATGATGCAGTCTAAACCAAAGTTAAAGGATGAAAAATTAGAAGAGTAAAATAAAAAACATTCAAAGATTATGCCAACACATTAAATCTTTGAATGTTTTTTGTTTTATTTTACATCTTGAATTGCAAATGTAAGTTCACAACTACAAGCAAGTTGACCATCGACAGTAGCTTTAGCATTACCTTTACCGATTGGTCCTTTAATTTTAGTGATTTCTACTTCCAACGTTAAAGTATCACCAGGTACTACTTGACGTTTAAAACGACATTTATCAATACCAGCAAATAAAGCGATTTTACCTTTATTTTCTTCACTATTTAAAATAGCTACCGCACCTGTTTGAGCTAACGCTTCTGTAATTAATACGCCTGGCATTACCGCATACTCAGGAAAATGCCCTTGAAAGAACGGTTCGTTACCTGATACTTGTTTAATAGCCACACAACGTTGACCTTCTTCATATTCAACTACTTTATCAATTAATAAAAATGGCTGTCTGTGAGGTATAATTTGTTTAATTTGGTTATAATCAAAAATTGTTTCCATGGTTGAAATCCTCCATTATATTAATTTACTGAATTAATCGTTAATACGTTCAATGTCTGCACCTAATTGCTTCAATTTGCCATGTAAGTCAACATATCCTCTATCTAAATGATTCAATTCAGTGACACTTGTTTTACCATCAGCAACTAATCCAGCTAAAATTAAGGCTGCTGCTGCTCTTAAATCAGTCGCTTTAACTTGCGCACCTTGCAATTGACTTTTGCCTTCAAGTTTTGCACTGCGACCTTCAACATTGATATTCGCGTTCATACGTTTGAACTCTGCAACATGCATAAAACGATTTTCAAATACAGTTTCAGTTACTACTTTATGTCCGTTTGCTGTTAATAATAATGCCATCATTTGTGACTGCATATCGGTTGGGAAACCAGGATGCGGTAATGTTTTGATGTCAACAGGCTGTAAATCTCCTTCAGCTCTTACACGAATGCCATCTTCTTGATAGTCCAATTCAACGCCCATTTCTTCTAATTTATACACTAAACTAGCCATATGTTCTTTGATTGCACCACGTACAAAAATATCGCCACGAGTAATGGCACCAGCGATTAGTAATGTGCCTGCTTCAATTCTATCTGGAATGATAGCATGTTCTACACCATGTAATGATTCTACACCATTGATTGTAATTGTGTCTGTACCAGCACCAGTAATTCTACCGCCCATTTCATTAATGTAATTTGCTAAATCGACAATTTCAGGTTCTTTAGCTGCATTTTCAATTAAAGTCTTACCCTTAGCTAATGATGCTGCCATAATAATATTTTGTGTTGCTCCTACACTTGGAAAATCTAAATGAATTGATGTACCTTTTAATCCATCTTTAGCATTAGCATAAATATTACCATTTTCAAGATGAATTTCTGCGCCTAAAGCTTCAAAACCTTTAATGTGTTGCTCAATCGGTCTACTTCCAATTGCACAACCACCAGGCAATGCAACAATAGCATGTCCTAGTCTTGCTAAAAGAGGTCCCATAACTAAAATACTTGCACGCATTTTACTAACATATTCATATGGTGCCTCTTCATTTAGAGTCTTTGTTGCATCAACGACAACAGCGTTTTCGTCCTTTTTGTATGTAACGTCAGCATTTAAGGTTGTTAATACATTATTTATTGTTTCTACATCACTTAAAGCTGGAACATTAACTAATTTGCTCGGTTTATCAGAAGCTAATAAAGATGCTGTCAATATTGGTAATACTGCATTTTTAGCACCTTCTACTTTAACTTCACCCGTTAATTTATTTCCACCTTTGATTACTATTTTATCCATCGTAAATCCTCCACTTAGAACTCCTATTACTTTACATTTCCCTATTTTAAAATTATTTTAAGTCATTATTTAATTATATCTAGTTTTGATTACAAATCATAGAGTTAGACTTATTTTATTAAATATTTTACCTGCGTCGAGTATTGTAACAAATCTACAATAAAATTGCTTACTGCAGTGCCTAATAAAATAGCAACAAATATCATACACACTTGTAATTGAGTGGCGTATCCTTTTTTAAAAAATTGATCTAATCTAATTGATTGTAAAGCCCAATAGGCAATACAAATACATACAACATGTAACACTAAATGGATAACTGCATATTGTCCGATATAATCCATTTTATCACCTCATAAGATTACTGTATTACATTGTACATGAAAAATTTAAATAATGATACAAAGTTTAATACCCGTTTTTAGTTAAGTTTAAGCTAACTTACTATATAATTCTTTTTACATAAATATCATAACTATAAAGTATCTTGGCATGAAAAATGTAGCTACTTTCAAAAAATGAAACGTCGACTGTAGATAGTGATGAAAGGAAATTTTGATTTTAGCAATCTATTAGCGATTATAAAAAGTAAAACTATTCTTGAGAGTCGGACATAAATCAATGTCTAGACTCTATAGTATTGTATTTGGCAGTAGTTGGCGGGGCCCCAACACAGAAGCTGGCGGAAAGTCAGCTTACATTAATGTGCAAGTTGGGGGCCCCAACATAAAGAAATACTTTTTCTTTAGAAATTAGTATTTCTTATACATGAGTTTTACTCATGTATTCCTATTTTTAAATACACATTAGCTGTGTTTAATGATAAAGAACCACTACATCATAAATCTTTAATGGTTCTTTATCAATTCCTCCCGCCCTCTCATTGTATCTTTAAATCAATATAATTCAAAAAAAGGGTCGAAGATATGAAATCACATCTTCGACCCTTTATTTACTATTTTAATTCAGCCACACGCAAACGGTTATTTGCTCTCTCTAAAGCTCTTTCGGCTCTATGAATATCAGTATTGTCGTCATCATTTTCCAAGTGAGACTCTGCTCTTGCTTTGGCTAATTTAGCTCTTTCAACATCAATTTCTCTTGCAGTTTCTGCAGTTTGAACAATGATTGAAACTTTATCTTTTCTAACTTCAACAAAGCCATCGCTTACAGCAATATATTCAGTTCCATCGTGAAATTTCACTTTTACAAAGCCTGTTTTTAAAGCAGCTACAGTTGGAATATGTCCACTCATGACACCTATCTCACCAGCTGTTGTTTGCATAACAACGAGTTCAACATTATCACGATTGTAAACAGAACCATTAGGAGTGACAATATCTAGGTTTAATGTATTCATTATCCATTCCTCCTAATTGTTATACTTCAACACCCATATCTTTAGCTTTTGCAATAACATCATCCATGCTACCAACTAAACGGAATGCATCTTCTGGAATATGGTCATATTTACCATCTAAGATATCTTTAAAGTTTGCAACTGTTGTCTTAACAGGTACATAAGAACCTTTTTGACCAGTAAATTGTTCCGCTACGTGGAAGTTTTGAGATAAGAAGAATTGAATTCTACGTGCGCGTTCAACTGTTTGTTTATCTTCATCAGATAATTCGTCCATACCTAAGATAGCAATGATATCTTGTAATTCACGGTATTTTTGAAGTGTTGATTGTACATCACGAGCTACTTCATAATGTTCTTGACCTACAATTGATGGTTCCAATGCTCTTGATGTAGACGCTAATGGATCCACGGCTGGATAAATACCCATTTCAGTTAATTTACGTTCTAAGTTTGTAGTTGCATCTAAATGGGCAAACGCTGTCGCTGGCGCTGGGTCAGTATAGTCATCGGCAGGTACGAATACCGCTTGAATAGAAGTAACTGATCCTTTTGTTGTAGACGTAATACGTTCTTGTAATTGTCCCATTTCAGTAGCAAGTGTTGGTTGGTAACCTACTGCAGAAGGCATACGACCTAATAATGCAGATACCTCAGAACCAGCTTGTGTAAATCTGAAAATGTTATCGATGAATAATAATACGTCTTGACCTTGTTCGTCACGGAAATATTCAGCCATTGTTAAACCAGATAATGCAACACGCATACGTGCACCAGGTGGCTCATTCATTTGCCCGAATACCATGGCTGTTTTCTTAATTACACCACTGTCACTCATTTCGAAGTATAAATCGTTACCTTCACGAGTACGTTCACCTACACCGGCGAATACAGAAATACCACCGTGCTCTTGAGCGATGTTGTTAATTAATTCTTGGATTAATACTGTTTTACCTACACCGGCACCACCGAACAATCCGATTTTACCACCTTTAATATAAGGTGCTAGTAAATCTACTACTTTAATACCTGTTTCTAAAATTTGAACTTCTGTTGAAAGTTCATCGAATGCTGGTGCTTGACGATGGATAGGATCGCGGCGAACAGAATCACTAATTTCTTCTTTAAGGTCAATTGTTTCACCTAGTACATTAAATACACGACCTAATGTTTCGTCACCAACAGGTACACTAATTTCTTTGCCTGTATCTTTTACATCCATGCCTCTTTGGACACCATCAGTTGAATCCATCGCAATTGTACGAACAACGTCGTCACCTAATTGCAGCGCAACTTCTAATGTTAGTTGTATTGTACCTTCTTCTTTAGGCACATCAATAACCAAGGCGTTATTAATTTTAGGAACTTCGTTATGTTCAAATCGAACATCAATTACAGGACCCATAACTTGAGTTACACGGCCAATTCCCATGCTATTTTCCTCCTTTAAATATTATTCAAGCGCTGCGGAACCACCAACAATTTCAGTAATTTGTTGCGTAATTTCTGCTTGTCTCGCTCTGTTATATTCTAATGATAAGTCATCAATAAGTTCAGTTGCATTATCAGTGGCATTTTTCATCGCAGTCATACGTGTTGCATGCTCACTTGCTTTTGCGTCTAATATTGTTCCGTAAATCAAACTCTCAACATATTGAGGCAAGATTACACTTAAGATAGATTCTTTATCTGGCTCAAATTCATAAGAAGACAAATGACCATGTCCCTTACTAGAATCCTCTTGAGATAATGGTAATACTTGTCTAGATGTAGGCTTGTTTTCAAGAACGCTGACATAATGACTATAGTATATATTTAATTCATCAATTTCTTCTTCACTGTATAAGTCTATAGCATGGTTAGCTAGTGCTTGAACAGATTTGAAAGAAGGTTGATCAGGTACGTCTACTTGAGAATACTCAATGTCATAACCTCTATTTTTTAGGAAATCAACACCTTGTTGCCCTAAAACTACAATACTGTATTGGCTACTATCTTGATGTTTCGCTTCAATATCAGTAATCAATTTTTTAAGCACGTTTGCACTATATGCACCTGCTAAACCTTTATCACTCGTGATAACTAAATATCCACTTCTAGTAATTTTACGAGGTCTTAGCATTGGATGGTTTGTATTGCTACTTGCCCCTGCAACTGCAGTAATTGCATCTTGCATTTTATCCATATATGGTGTGAATTGTTTTGTATTTTTTTCAGCTCTACGAAGTTTTGAACTTGATACCATGTTCATCGCTTTCGTAATCTGCTTCATTTTTTTGGTTGATTTTATTCGAGTATCTATTTCTTTAAGAGAAGCCACTATCTCACCACCTTATACTAAACTTGTTTATTATTCAGATTTGCTAAAGCTTTTTTTGAATTCGTTAATTGCTGTGTCAAACTTCTCAGCATCTGGTAAGCCACCAGTTTCTCTGATTTCATTTAACAGTTCAGTAGCATTTGATTCTGCCCAGTGGTTTAACTCGTCTTCAAAACGTGTGATATCTACAACTGGAATATCATCTAAATATCCTTTTGTTAATGCATAAATAATCAACACTTGGTGTTCAACTGGTAATGGTTTGTTTTGATCTTGTTTTAAGACTTCAACAGTACGTTTACCACGTTCTAATTTACTTGCAGTAAATTCATCAAGGTCTGAACCGAATTGTGCAAATGATTCAAGTTCTCTGTATGACGCTAAGTCAAGACGTAACGTACCAGCAACTTTCTTCATTGCTTTAATTTGTGCAGATCCACCAACACGAGATACAGATTGTCCGGCATTAATCGCTGGTCTTACACCTGAGAAGAATAAATCAGATTGTAAGAAGATTTGTCCATCTGTAATTGAAATAACGTTTGTTGGTACATAAGCTGAAATATCACCAGCTTGTGTTTCGATAATTGGTAATGCAGTAATTGAACCGCCACCTAAGTCATCGTTTAATTTTGCTGCTCTTTCTAATAATCTACTATGTAAGTAGAATACGTCACCTGGGTATGCTTCACGACCTGGAGGTCTACGTAATAATAATGATAACTCACGATAAGCTGCTGCTTGTTTAGTTAAATCATCATAAACGATTAAAACATGTTTACCGTTAAACATGAATTCTTCACCCATTGTTACACCTGAATATGGTGCAATATATAATAATGGAGAAGGTTCAGAAGCTGATGCTGCTACAACAATAGTGTAGTCTAAAGCGCCTGCTTGTCTTAACTTTTCAACATTTGCTCTTACTGTTGAATCTTTTTGACCAATAGCAACATAGATACAAATCGTACCTTGATCTTTTTGGTTCAAAATTGTGTCAATTGCAATTGTTGTTTTACCTGTTTGACGGTCACCGATGATCAACTCACGTTGACCTCTACCAATTGGTACTAAAGCATCAATTGCTTTGATACCTGTTTGTAATGGCTCATCTACTGATTTACGATCCATTACACCAGTAGCTTTTTTCTCTACTGGACGTGTTTTAGTTGTGTTAATCGGTCCTTGTCCATCAATAGGTTGTCCTAATGGATTAACAACTCTTCCGATTAGTTCTTCACCTACTGGTACTTCCATGATACGACCAGTACGTTTAACTTCGTCACCTTCAGTAATACCTGTGTATGGTCCTAAAATAACCACACCCACGTTTGACTCTTCAAGGTTTTGGGCTAAACCAAGTACGCCGTTATGGAATTCTACTAGCTCACCAGCCATAACGTCATTTAATCCGTGAATTAATGCAATACCATCACCAATTTGTAATACAGTACCTACATCAGTTACGGACATTTCTGACTCATAATTTTCAATTTGTGAGCGAAGTAATGCACTGATTTCTTCAGCTTTTATGGCCATCTATGTCACTCCTCTTTATAATTAATTAACTCTTCTAAATTTTCTTTGTAATTGGACAAGATCATTTCTAACACTACCATCTAATACAGTTGTGCCGACTTTAACTCTAAATCCACCAATTAAATCTGGATTAATTTTTGTATCTACAATAACTTTAGATAACTTCGTTTGTTGAGTTACTAGTTTGACAATCTTATCTAACTCTTCTTGACTCAATTCATATGTTGACTCAATTGTTGCAAAATCTTGATTGTAGTGCCCGTTATATAAGCTTTGGAACGCCTTGAATACGTCAGCTATTAATGAGATATGTCTATTATCTGCTAACACGTACATCATATTTTTAATGTATGGATTAATGTCAGTAAATACACCATTAATCAACTCACGACGTTGTTCTGCTGTTTGAGTTGGATTACTGTCAACCATTTTCAATTGCTCAATTTTATCTTTTACTGCTTCATTTATAACTGTTAATTCTTCATTAATAGTTTCTAAATTATTTGTATCTAATGACACGTCAAATAATGCTTTAGCATACTTGTTAGCTACTTTTACCATTATTTATCGCCTGCCTCTTTTAGATACTTGTCAACCAATGCTTTTTGGTCTTGTTCAGAAATTTCTTTTCTAAGAACTTTAGAAGCAATTAACACTGATAGTTCAGATACTTGATTATTAATATCTGCAATGGCACGTTCTTTTTGGCTATTGATTTCACTTTGTGCTGTTTCAATCATACCGTTTGCACGTACGTTTGCTTCATGAATAATTTGTTCTTGCTGTTGACGTGCTTGAACCTTAGCATCTTCTAAAATCTTTTGAACTTCTTCTTGTGTTTCTTTAAGTTTTTGTTTATTTTCTTCTTCAAGTTTCTGTGCATTTAACTTAGCTTGTTCTGCGTCATCGATATCTCTGTTAATATCTCTTTCACGTTTATCCATTACATCTTTCAATGGACCCCATGCGAACTTTTTAAGTAACGCAAGTAACACGATGAAAGTTAGGACCTGTACAATCACAGTACCCCACTCAACGCCTCCAGCTGCACCAAGAACGAATAAGTTAGCTGTTTCAGTCACGGGTTCATGACACTCCTTTCATTAAAATAATCGCTAGTGTTATATAGAAAAAAACGACGAGGTTAGGACCTACTGAATTTATGCGATAGGCATGGTGCGTTCATATCTCAACTATTTAATAAAGTTCAAAGATATTACTATATATGCATCATGAATTATGTCCTATGCGCTTTGTCCCGACCTCTTTATCTGTTAATTATCCAGCAAATGTCATGAATGCAATTACTACACCGATGATAGGTAATGCCTCAACTAAACCTACACCAATGAACATGATACCCATTAATTGACCACGTGCTTCTGGTTGACGTGCTACACCTTCAACTGTTCTTGAAACGATTAAACCGTTACCGATACCTGCTCCTAATGCTGATAAACCAATTGCGATTGCTGCTGCGATTAAATTCATAATTTAATTTCCTCCTGTGATTGTATATAATTATTGAAATTTTTAGTGTTCATCTGCCACTTTATGTGACATATAAACCATCGAAAGCATAATAAAGATATATGCTTGGATTGTTCCTACAAATATTGAAAATGCTTGCCAAACAATTAATCCTGGGATACTAATAATCCAACCCCATGCTGGTTCGTTAAAGAATAAGCCAGCAAGTAATGTTAATAGTATCTCACCTGCAAATATGTTACCGTACAAACGCAGACCAAGCGTTAATGTTGAAGTGAACTCTTCAAAAACATTAATAATTGCCAATGGCCAAAACGGCTGTACATAACCTTTAAGATATTGTTTCGTACCACGCATTTTAATTCCATAAAAGTGAGTTAACAGTATTATCGTTGTAGACAACGTTAAAGTCACTGTTGCATCAGCTGTTGGTGATTTCCACCACAATGTGTGATCTTTCGTTACTATAGAAAACGGAAGACCTAACATATTAGCTATAAAAATGTACAGAATCAGCGTTACTGCTAAGAAGTGGAATTGACCACCTTTTTTCCAAGCCATGTTACCTTCAATGATTCCCCTCACGAAATCAAAAATCCATTCAACGAAATTTTGTTTGCCAGTTGGTCTTTTTTTCAAATTACGCGTACAAATGATAGCAAGTAGAAAAACAAGAAACGCCGTAACAAGTATCATCAATATACTTGATAAATTGAAAACGATATCAAAACCGAATAAATTCCAACTCACGAGCGGGGATTTGTGATCCATAATCTCACCTCTTTCTTAATTTATTTGCTCACCTTTAGTAAAGGACGTATGATAACTACAACATATGAAATCATTAAACCAATAATTATACCGATTATACTTACATGCGCTTTATTAAAGTACCAAATCATACAGGCAATAATTGCAACTAAGTATCGCCACATATTTCCAGTTGAAATATGCATAGTGTCTGGTCTTTTAGCTTTGGCTAAGTAGCTCTCAAATATAACAGTATTGATTGCAGAACCAGTAACACCAATGATTAATCCTAAGATAAATGCATGGTGTGTAAAAAGGTATAATCCTCCCAATATTATTAATAAATACAAATAATATTGAATGAACTGTTTAAAAATGTTGTAGAAACGACTCATTTTATATGCCTCCGTGTGACTGATATCAATCATGAAAACCGTTCCACTCATACAAACTAAATGATAATATAGGCGATTTGTGGTGTCAATTCTATTCAAATTGTTGTAAAAAAATAAGCATAGTTAGACACAATTTAGACACAATTAGACAAAAAGTCTATTTTTCTTAGAAATCGCTTGGTTTTTCAGTGATTAAATTCAAATAATACTTAATATGATTAACTATTCTTTCTGAAGCAAATCCATCACCGTAAGGATTAGATGCTTCAGACATTTGATGATATAATCTCTCATCATCGATTAATTCTTTTGCAGCTTGATACACATTTTGCTTATTTGTTCCAATGACTTTTAATGTGCCAGCTTCAACACCTTCAGGACGTTCTGTAACGCTTCGCAAAACTAAAACTGGCTTATTAAATGATGGCGCTTCTTCCTGAATTCCACCTGAATCTGTCAAAATAAAATAAGATTTTTTAGCAAAATTATGGAAATCTACTACGTCCAAAGGTTCAATCAATTCAATTCTGTCATGACTACCTAAAATCTTTTGAGCCACCTCTCGAACTTTCGGGTTTTTATGCATTGGATATACTAGTGCTAAATCAGTATACTCATCTATTAAGCGTCTAACCGCTTTAAATATATTTTCCATGGGTTGCCCGATATTTTCTCGTCGGTGAGCTGTCATAAGAATGAATTTTTTGTCATGGTATTTATCCATGATGTTAGATTTATAATTGTCATCAACTGTATATTTCATAGCATCAATCGCTGTATTACCAGTGACAACAACACTTTCTGAATATTTCCCTTCACTTAACAAATGCGATGCAGCATTTTTAGTAGGTGCAAAATGTAAGTCAGCTAATACACCAACTAATTGTCTATTCACCTCTTCCGGAAAAGGTGAATATTTATCATAACTTCTAAGCCCTGCTTCAACGTGTCCAATCGGCACTTGGTTATAAAATGCCGCTAAACCACCTGCAAATGTCGTCATCGTATCACCATGTACAAGTACCATGTCTGGTTTTTCTAATTGAATCACTTGTTCTAATTGAGTGATTGATTTAGAAGTTATCTCAGAAAGTGTCTGTCCTGATTTCATAATATTCAAATCGTATTTTGGTTTGATTTCAAAGGTACTTAATACTGAATCAAGCATTTCTCTATGCTGTGCTGTAACAACAACAATTGGCTCGAGCATTTTTTCTTGTTCCAAAGCTTTAACTAAAGGAGCCATCTTTATGGCTTCGGGTCTTGTTCCAAATATGGTCATAATCTTTTTCATCAAACTACTTATCTCCGATTCTTCTATTTAGTACCAAACAATCTATCTCCAGCGTCGCCTAACCCTGGTGTGATATATGCTTTGTCATTTAGCTTTTCATCAAGTGCAGCAATATAAATATCTACATCTGGATGTGCTTCATGCATCTTCTCTACGCCTTCTGGTGCTGCAATTAAACACATGAAGCGAATATTTTTAGCGCCACGTTTCTTCAATGAAGTAATAGCTTCAATTGCTGATGCGCCTGTTGCTAACATAGGATCAACAACAATGATTTGTCTTTCAGTAATATCTTGAGGTAACTTAGCAAAATACTCTACAGCCTTTAATGTTTCGGGATCTCGATACAAACCGATATGTCCAACTCTTGCTGCAGGTACTAAACTTAAAATACCATCAGTCATACCTAAACCAGCTCTTAAAATTGGAACGATAGCTAATTTTTTACCAGCTAATCGTTTAGCCGTCATTTTAGTTACAGGCGTTTCAATATCAACATCCTGAAGCTCTAAGTCTCTAGTTACTTCATATGCCATCAACATACCAACTTCGTCTACAAGTTCTCTAAATTCTTTAGTACCTGTATTTACATCTCTAATATAGCTTAGTTTGTGTTGAATTAATGGATGATCGAAAACGTGTACTTTACTCATAAAAATTACTCCTATCTTTGTGTATGTTTATTGATATAGAGGATATTCAGCTGTTAATTTCGCAACGCGTTCTTTAGCTTGTTGTAATTTTTCTTCATCTTTACTATTTTTCAATGCTAAACTGATGATTTTTGCAACTTCCTCAAAAGCTTTTTCATCAAATCCACGCGTTGTTGCAGCAGGTGTACCTAAACGTATACCACTCGTTACAAAAGGTTTTTCTTGATCGAACGGAATGGTATTTTTGTTACATGTGATACCAACTGAATCTAAAGTCTCTTCAGCTTCTTTACCAGTAAGTCCTATAGACCCTTTTACATCAACAGCTACTAAGTGATTATCTGTACCGCCAGAAACAATTCTAAATCCTTCATTAATTAATGCTTCTGCAAGAACTTTTGCGTTTTTAACCACTTGTTGTTGATACGTTTTGAAATTATTTTCTAACGCTTCTCCAAAAGCAACTGCTTTTGCTGCAATAACATGCTCAAGAGGTCCACCTTGAATACCAGGGAAAATTGTTTTATCTATGTCTTTTTTATATTCTTCCTTACATAAAATCATACCACCACGTGGTCCGCGTAATGTTTTGTGTGTTGTAGTTGTTACAAAATCAGCATATTCTACTGGATTTGGATGTAAACCTGCCGCTACTAATCCTGCAATATGTGCCATGTCTACCATTAACTTAGCGTTTACTTCATCTGCGATTTCTTTAAACTTTTTGAAATCAATTGTTCTTGAATATGCTGATGCTCCTGCCACAATAAGCTTAGGATTATGCTCTAACGCTAATTTACGAACTTCATCATAATTGATTCGTTCTGTGTCTTTATCTACTCCATATTCAACGAAATTGTAGAATTTACCACTAAAATTAACAGGCGCTCCATGTGTCAAGTGACCACCATGACTCAAATTCATACCTAAAACTGTGTCGCCCATTTCTAATGCAACTAAGTAAACAGCCATGTTCGCTTGTGAACCTGAATGTGGTTGAACATTGACATGTTCAGCTCCAAACAATGCTTTAGCACGATCAATTGCGATGCTTTCAGTAACATCTACAAACTCACAGCCACCATAATATCGGCGTCCTGGATAGCCTTCAGCATACTTATTAGTCAACACTGAACCTTGTGCTTCCATAACCGCTTCCGATACAAAATTTTCCGATGCGATTAACTCTATGTTGCTATTTTGTCTCTGAAATTCTCTCTCGATTGCTTCTGCGATAACTTTATCTTGCTTGGTGATATAAGACATAAAATCTCCCCTTCTTTCAAAAAAACTTATTGGTATTTAGCACGTTCGCCACCAATCTTTTTCGGCCTAGATGTGGCAATAGTTACAATTGCCTGTCCTACTTGCTTTACTGAAGTCCTTACAGGTACACATACATGTTTAATATGCATGCCTATTAATGTTTGACCAATATCAATTCCACAAGGAACAGTAATATGTTCGACCACGATCGGATCCTTCATATGCTGAAAAGCGTATGTTGCCAAACTCCCTCCAGCATGTACATCTGGAACGACGGAAACTTCTTCCATTGTTAATGGATTAAACTGAGATTTTTCTATTGTTATCGCTCTGTTGATATGTTCACATCCTTGAAAAGCAAAAGTAACGCCTGTCTCTTTACTCACAACATCTAATGCATTAAAAATAGTTTCTGCAACTTCCATCGAACCGACAGTCCCAATTTTTTCGCCAATGACTTCCGATGTTGAACATCCAATTAAACATATATCTCCTTTGTTAAAAAAGGACATATCTTTTAATTCGTCTAATAACATTGTCAAATCTTTCATAAAAGCCCACCCTTCCTAAAAATAAAAAAGGAATATAGCAAAGTGCTACACTCCTCTATTATAACTTATTTAACTGTTAACATATACTAATTATACAGAATTCCTACTAGCAAATAATATCTTTTAATTTTAAAATTAAACTCACAAGTTCTTCATAGGTATGTATATACATTTCTTTTGTTCCACCGTATGGATCTATAACTTCTCCTGCTTCTTTTACATATTCATGCAATGTGAAAACATGATTTTGCAAACCAAAGTGTGCCTCTATTAATTCTTTGTGCGAATACGACATCGTCAAAATAATATCTGCTTTCAAATCTGCTTCAGTAAATTGTTGCGATAAGGTCGTTTCAGCTAAATGATGTTCTTCAACTAAGTCTGCAACATAATTCGAAACACCTTGATTGTTCACAGCGAATATACCTCTTGATTCAAATTGATGATTTGGCATAACCTCTTTTGCAATACTTTCCGCTAATGGGCTACGACATGTGTTACCTGTACAAACGAATAAAATCTTCATAGTTCACACCCTTTAATAATGTGATTACCTGCAGCTTTTAACATGCGATTCATAATTGCTTCTGTATTATCATTCAGATCAAAGCCGTATATATACGCCGCTGAAATATTTTCATTTTCATCAAGTGAATGTAACACATCATAAAGATTATGACTTGCTTGTTTAACATCATTGTCATCCTGACATAATTGAATGAATTGCGCTTCACTTGGTATAAACGCCACCTTATTCCTCGGCACAATAAAAGCTATAGAAGACCAATCTTTACCGTCATTTCCAATTTTGCTCTCAATTTCTGTAATAATTGTAAGTGGTGTATTGGGTGAGTAATGCTTATACTTCATACCTGGTGCAATTGGCTGTTCAGTATCATTATAATCAGCATGGGCGATACTATTCGGAAGTATTTCTGTAATCATTGCTGCTGTTATAGAACCAGGTCTTGCAATTTTATAAGGAAAAGATGTGCAATCTAAAACCGTACTTTCTAATCCTTCTTCACTTTGTTCAGCTTGAACAATACCATCAATACGGCCATTCAAATCTTGATATACATGATTGAAAGTTGTTGGTGAAGGTCTACCACTTAAATTAGCACTTGGAGCAGCTAGAGGTTCATTTATGATTTGTAATAATTGTCTACCTACAGAATGGCTTGGCATTCTAACAGCAACTGATGATAAACCTCCAGAAACTTTTCGACATAGATAGCCTGGCTTTAACGGCAATATAAACGAAATAGGGCCCGGCCAGAATGCCTGCATTAACTTTTCTACGCGTGGATCCAAAGTATATGTAAAATCTTTTAATTGAACTTTACTGTGTATATGAACAATAAGCGGATTGTCAGATGGACGGCCTTTAGCTTCATATATTTTAGCTACAGCTTCTTCATCTGTCGCATTTGCTGCAAGTCCATAAACTGTTTCAGTTGGTAAACCTATTAAACCACCGTTTAAAACAATGTCTTTTATTTCATTAATTTTAGGATATTGCTGTAAATCTTCATTATATTCTCTAACATCCCAAATTTTAGTATCCAACTTAATCACGCCTTTCTTATTTATCATAATACAAAGCAAAAAGCTATGCACTTAACTAATCATAGCAAAGGCATAACTTTTAATTACCATTTAAATGAGACGATTCGATCGTGGCCATTTATATCTTTTATAATGTCGATTTTTTTGTCAGGAAATTTATTTAAAATTATTGATTTAAGTGCCTCACCTTGATTGTAACCAATTTCAAAAACAACTGGGCTGCCTTTTTCCATAACGTGAGGTAAATCTTCAATGATTGATTCATAAATAGCATATCCATGGTTATCTGCAAACAATGCCTGATGTGGTTCGAATCTCGTAACCGTTGGAGACATCGTAACCATATCTTTTTCATCTATATAAGGTGGATTAGATATCAAGCCGTTCAACTTGATACCTTCTTTAATTAAGGGCTTTAATGCATCCCCTGTTAAAAATTGTATTTGTGATTGATGCTTCTCAGCATTATTACGAGCTATGTTCATTGCTTCAAGTGAAATATCAGTAGCAATAACATTTAAATCCGGCTTTTCACATTTCAAAGTAATTGCAAGTACACCACTACCCGTTCCGATATCTACGATTGTTGCATCATCTTCTAACTGTTGTAAGAAATGCAACATTACTTCTTCAGTTTCAGGTCTTGGTATCAAACAATTTGAGTTTACATCAAACGTTCTACCATAAAATGAGGCAAAGCCAACTATATACTGTATGGGCTCTCCTAATAACATACGTTGTAATGCTAAGTCGAACTTCATAATCATCGCTTTCGGCATATCATCATGCATGTGGACTACAAAGTCCGTACGCGTCCATTGAAATACATCTAACATTAACCATTCAGCTCGTGTTTGTTCAAACCCTTTTTGTTGTGTTAAATGAATTGCTTCATCTAACTTTTCTTTATAATTCACCATTATTAAGTTCTTTCAATTTATCTGTCTGCTCTGATAAAGTCAGTGCATCTATAATTTCTTCTAAATGGCCTTCCATAATTTGCCCTAATTTTTGAAGCGTTAGACCTATACGGTGGTCTGTTACACGGCTTTGTGGATAATTATAAGTTCGAATACGTTCTGAACGATCGCCAGTACCGACTGCTGATTTACGTTGTGACGCATACTTTTGTTGTTCTTCTTGAACTTTCATATCGTATAAACGTGCTTTTAACACTTTCATTGCTTTTTCACGGTTTTGAATTTGAGACTTCTCAGAAGATGTTGCAATGACACCAGTTGGTAAATGGGTAATACGTACTGCAGAGTCAGTTGTGTTTACGTGCTGACCACCTGCACCACTTGAACGATACGTGTCGATTTTTAAATCTTCATTTCTAATTTCAATTTCTACATCTTCAACTTCTGGTAAAACTGCCACTGTAGCTGTTGAAGTATGAATACGTCCACCTGATTCTGTTTCAGGCACACGTTGAACGCGGTGCGCACCATTTTCAAATTTCAATTTACTATACGCACCATTACCAGAAACTGAGAAACTAATTTCTTTGTAACCACCATGATCACTTTCAGACGCTTCTACTATTTCAGTTTTGAATCCTTGTGATTCAGCATACTTTGAATACATACGCATTAAATCACCAGCAAAAATCGCAGCCTCATCACCACCAGCTGCTGCTCTTATTTCTACAATAACGTCTTTGTCATCATTAGGATCTTTAGGAATCAATAATATTTTAAGCTCTTCTTCAAGATTTGGAAGTTCAGCTTTAATACCGCTACTTTCCTCTTTTAACATTTCTACTTCTTCTTTATCATCAGTTTCACTTAACATTTCTTCAATATCAGCTAATTCTTCTTTTTTAGCTTTATAGTTACGATAAACATCTACAGTTTTTTGTAAATCAGCTTGCTCTTTAGAATATTTACGTAATTTATCTGAATCATTTACAACATCTGGGTCACTTAACAGTTCATTTAACTGTTCGTATCTTTCTTCTACAATATCTAATTGATCAAACACTTATAATTCCTCCTTATTATTATCACTAGGTGCTACGATATGGTGCGCGCGACAACGTGGCTCATAACTTTCATTGGCACCTACTAAGATAATCGGATCATCGATTTTAGCTGGTTTGCCATTTATTAATCGTTGCGTTCTACTAGATGAAGAACCACAAACAGCACAAACTGCTTGAAGTTTCGTTACTTGTTCACTGACAGCCATTAATTTAGGCATTGGTTCGAACGGTTCGCCCCTAAAATCCATATCTAATCCAGCAACAATAACACGGTGTCCATCTGCTGATAGTTTTTCTACTATACTTACAATTTCATCGTCAAAAAATTGCACTTCGTCTATTCCTATAACATCAACATTAGTTAAGTCATGCGTCATAATTTCACTTGCTTTAGAAATATTAATCGCTTCAATGGCATTACCATTATGAGAGACCACTTTTTCTTTATGATATCGATCATCAATCGCCGGTTTAAATACAACGACTTTTTGTTTAGCGTATATGCCCCTTCTTAAACGTCTTATAAGTTCTTCGGATTTACCGCTAAACATACTACCTGTAATACATTCTATCCAACCGGAATGGTAAGTTTCATACATTGAGAGTTCCACCTTTTTCAAAACATAATCGCTTTATTATATCATATTTCAAATATTCATAAATGTCTTTTTCATAATTATATCGATATTGTACATGAACAATTATTTTATAAATTTGTCATGCATATTTATATACAGCTATTCTAATTTGTTGCTTCTTATTCGTGCGATGTTTCTACTCAATACAAACTTTAATAAAGGGGAAATTTATCATTATGTATTAACAATATGGTATTGAGTCACTTCTTTGAACACAGTCGTAAGTATATACCCTTACTACGCTTATAAATAAAAAAGCTGTCTACAATTCCATTATTGGATGCAGACAGCTTAACGATTACTATATTAGTTGTTTGATTTAAGACCAAACTTTTTGTTGAAACGTTCCACACGTCCATCCGCAGCAGCGAATTTTTGACGTCCAGTGTAGAATGGATGTGAATCAGATGAAATATCTAAACGAATAACTGGGTATTCTTTTCCATCTTCCCACTCCATCATTTCTGAAGATGTTTTTGTAGAACCGCTTAAGAATTTGAAGTTTGTAGTAGTATCTAAAAAGATTACTTGGTGATACTCAGGATGAATTCCTTGTTTCATTATTTTCAGCTCCTTTGCCCTGAACCATCTGGAACAGAGTTATTTGTGAGTTTTTACCCAATACTGTGTAATTATAAAGGTAATTAATTCAAAACGCAAGCCCCTATATAATGTTTATTAAATTATAGGTCGACCCGTTTTAGTACTTTCTTCTGCAGACTTTTGTAGCTGCTTGAAGAAATCTTCATTATTCTTAGACTTTTTAAGTTTGCGAATAAATCTTTCAGTAAAGTCTGTTGAGTCAGTGAATAGATTTCTTAATTGCCATAATGTGTCTAATTCAGATTTACTTATCAACAATTCTTCTTTACGCGTTGAACTTCTGCCAATATCAATTGCAGGGAAGATACGACGTTCAGACAATTTACGATCTAAATGTAACTCCATGTTACCTGTTCCTTTAAATTCTTCGTAAATCATATCGTCCATACGTGAACCCGTATCAACTAATGCAGTTGCAAGTATTGTTAAACTTCCACCTGCTTCAATATTTCTCGCTGCACCGAAGAATGCTTTTGGTTTGTGTAAAGATGCAGGATCTAAACCACCTGATAATGTACGACCACTTGGTGGAATAACTAAGTTATAAGCGCGTGCTAATCTCGTTATAGAATCCATTAAAATAATGACATCTTCCCCAATTTCTACTAAACGCTTTGCACGTTCAAGTAATAATTCAGCTACTTTAACATGGTGTTCTGGTGGTTCGTCAAACGTTGAATGAACGACTTCAGCAGCTTCTACTGAGCGTTCTAAATCTGTTACCTCTTCAGGACGCTCGCCAACTAACAAAATAAATAGCTTTGCATCTGGTTTGTTCGTACTGATTGCATTCGCTATCTCTTTTAATAACGATGTTTTACCTGCTTTAGGTGGCGCCACTATTAAACCACGTTGACCTAAACCAATCGGTGTTACTAAATCCATGATGCGCGTTGAATAATTTCGTGTTTCTGTCTCTAATTTAATACGCTCATCTGGATAAAGTGGTGTCAAAGCTTGGAAATGCGGACGTTTCTTCACTTCTTCTGCGTTATGGTCATTAACAAAGTCAACTTGTAATAAGCCATAATATTTTTCGTTATCTTTAGGTTTTCTAACTTTCCCAGTTACTTTATCCCCACGTTTAATTTCAAAACGACGAATTTGGCTAGCAGATATATAAATATCTTTTTCCCCTTTAGAATAGTTCACTGTTCTTAAAAAACCATAACCATCTGGTTGTATATCATCTAAGATACCTTCCATATAATAGTTACCATCTTTTTCCATTTGTGCTTCCATAATAGCTAGAACAAGTTCTTTTTTATTTAATTTACTATAGTTCGTCAACTTAAGAGTTTTAGCTTTTTGAGTGAGTTCCTTGGTAGTATAGTTCTTGTACAATTCGTGGAATGATTCATACTGAGGAGATGTACGTTCTCTTTCAGGCATATAGTTTACACCCATTTCATTATTTTTTAGTTAGTAAGTAATAGATAGGCATGACAATGCATAAATAACTGTGCTAGCACAATCCCATTATGCTAATCCCCAACCTTTTAAATACATGAATAACTATAGCAAATTTTTATTTTAATTACAAAATCTATTTATAAAAATTGCAAAATTAAAACAGTACACAAAACTTAATTAGTCATGTGCACTGTTTTATTGCGATTTTTAATTCAAAAATCAAATTTATTTAAAATAGCCAGCTATAGATTTCACTTCTAAGAACTCTTCAATACCATAATCGCCCCATTCACGACCTAAACCAGATTGTTTATAGCCACCAAATGGTAAGTCTGGCTTTCTACCTGCTTCGTTTATTTCTACTGTACCTGCTTCAATAGAACGAGCTACTTTATGCAATGTTTCTTTGTCCTTACCAATAACATATCCTGCCAAACCATATTTTGTATCATTTGCAATTTGAATCGCTTCATCTAAATCGTTATAAGTGATAACTGACATTACTGGCCCAAAAATTTCTTCTTGTGCTATCGTCATTTGATTATCTACATTAATAAAAATTGTCGGACGTGCAAAGTATCCTTTTTCAAGCCCTTCTGGTTTACCAGGACCACCATAAAATAATTCAGCACCTTCTTCAATACCTTTATTAATATAATTTTGTACTTGATCAAATTGTTTTTTACTAATGATAGGGCCTACTTGTGTACCATCTTCTCTTGGATTACCGACACGCACTTGGCTAAATTGTTCTTTTAATTCAGCTAAGAATGCATCTTTAATTTTGTTAGGCACTAAAACACGTGTACCAGCTGTACATACTTGACCAGTATTATTAACAACTTTGCCTGTTGTTGCTTTAGCCGCTTCTTTAATATCTACGTCATCTAGGACGATGTATGGTGATTTGCCACCAAGCTCTAATGATACCTTTTTAAAATCTTTAGCAGCTTTTTCCATAATTTTAGAACCAGTAGGGCCTGATCCTGTAAATGACATCATGCGTACTTTAGGATGTTCAGATAAAGGATTCCCAACGCCAGCACCGTCACCATTAACAAGGTTAAATACACCTTTAGGAACACCGACTTTATCAAAAATCTCAGCTAAAATAACAGCTGCAAATGGTGTTTCTTCAGATGGTTTAAGTACAACTGGACTACCAGCCGCAAATGCTGCTGCTAATTTTAATGATGTTTGGTTTGTAGGGAAGTTCCACGGTGTAATTAAGCCAGATACACCGATTGCTTCTTTAACAACTAAATCATCTCCGCGGCGTTCTTCAAATTCGTAGTTATCCAATGCGTCTCTCGCTGCAATAAAATGATTTAGTCCCATTTGATAATGGACACGCTCAGATAATGATAAAGGAGCACCTAACTCATCCGTAATAGCTTGTACAATATCGTCTTTTCTGTTTTCATATTCTTTTACAATTTTATCTAATAATTCTTGTCTTTCTTTCACAGATGTATGACGGAACTCTAAATAAACATTGTCTGCCGCCTCGACGGCTTTATCAACATCAGCTTTATTACCTTTAGCAACTTTCCCGATTACTTCTTCGGTTGCTGGATTTATAACTTCTATCGTTTCATTACTATTACTTTCTACCCATTCGCCATTAATGTATTGCTTTGTGTAGTCTCTCATTATTCTTTCACTCCTCAAGAATGATTTATATATTATTTATCCGTAATGCATACGATATAAACATTACATTCCATTATGATACGCTCCCTTTTAATATGTTCAAAATAAAATGCTTTAAAATTTTGCTGCATCTAATTTTTTTATATTTTTAAATAAAAATAACTATTCCCATATCATCGCAAATAATGCGAAGACTTAGAAATAGTTATAATCAATGCTATGTTTAAACGTCATGTAATTATTTAGCAGTACGTTGATCTGTTAAATCGACATATGATTGCGCCCATGCTTCAATTGGATGTAAAGCCTCTGCTAACGCTTTACCTTTTTCAGTTAGTACATAAATAATTTGTACTGGACTCGTAGAAATGATTTGCTTCTCAACTAACTCCCATTGTGCAAGCTCTGACAACTTAAGACTTAAAGCACGTGGCGTTATTGTTTTCAAATCTCTTTTCATATCGGAAAAGTGTGCTGAACAGTCATTACATCTTGAGAGATAATTAATGATTAATCCATTCCAACTTCTACCAAGTATTTTAAAAGTTTCTTCCAGATACGGACATACTTCCATCATCTTCACCTCTCATCAATAAATTTAGAATGTAAACGAACACCCTTTTTTAATCAGTATAATTATTATACCACAAAACAAGATAAATCTATACAGTTTCCGTCCAAATATCTGCACCTAAAGCTTTTAAGTGTTCTACAATATCTGTATAACCTCTATAAATATGTTTAACATTGTAAATTGTAGTTACACCCTCAGCAATTAAACCAGCAATAATTAAACAAGCTCCTGCTCTTAAATCGCTAGCATAAACTTCAGCACCATGTAATGTTGATGGTTTTATCGTTGCTGTGCCTTCGTCAACTTCAATATTTGCACCCATGCGCTTTAATTCTTCAACATGTTTAAAACGCTCCGGATAAATCGTATCAGTTACAAATGAAGGACCATTTGCCATAAATAATAATGGTGTAATAGGCTGTTGCAAATCAGTAGCAAAACCTGGATATACTAGTGTTTTAATATCAACAAATTGATATGGTGCATTATTATTGATGCGAATTCTTTCGTCTCTTACATCAACATTTACACCTAATTCACTAAATTTAGCAGTTAATGTTTCTACATGTTTCGGAACAATATTATTTAATATAACATTTTCTCCACATGCTGCAGCGATACACATATATGTGCCTGCTTCAATTCTATCAGGTATAACTTGATACTCAGAACCATGTAATTCTTTGACACCATTGATTTTAATCGTTGATGTACCCGCTCCCTTAATATTAGCTCCCATACTTGTTAAGAAGTTAGCAACATCAACTACTTCCGGTTCTTTAGCAGCATTTTCAATTACAGTTTGTCCTGTTGCATAAACTGCAGCTAGCATAATGTTAATTGTTGCACCTACACTAACCATATCTAGAAAAATATGTGCACCTTTTAACTCTTTAGCTTCAATTTTCATTGATGTCGTACTTGATTCATCAATTTCAGCACCTAAAGCTTTAAATCCTTTAATATGTTGATCAATTGGACGTGGCCCAAGTGGACATCCCCCAGGCAAACCAATGACACATTTTTTAAATCTACCTAACATGGCACCCATCATATAGTATGAAGCACGTAATGATTCAACTTTATTATTTGGTAATGCAGCATTTTGTATTTCAGTTGTATCAACCTCTAATTCCGTACCATTTAGAGTTGCTTTAATATTTAAATCTTCTAATAAACTCACTAACGTTTTAACATCAGAGATTTGTGGTAAACCTTCTAATTTTACATGTCCTTGAGCTAATAATGTTGCAGGAATGATAGCTACAGCACTGTTTTTCGCACCACTGATATTAACTTCCCCGTTTAGTGTGCGCCCACCTCTTATTTTTATTACCTCTTGAGCCATATCATTTATCTCCTTTGTCCATTACTTTTTAATTTTTTGCATTATTAGCATTATAAATTAATTTTACTTTATTTGTAAAATACTTTATTTTAATCGTTAAAATCTTGCCTTTACACATACGATTGATTAATAACGCATCATTCACCTTAATTAATATATGATGTTATTACCCGCATGACCATGGTCTAAAGTCTGATTATTCGCTCAAAAATCGACATTATTTTGACAGCCAATTCAGCTTTAGTGGGATTGCTTTTGTATGTATTTATTCATCAACTACAGCATTTTCTATATAATTATAGCACAATCATTTTTGATATATTTCATCATTTTTAGCTTCAACTTTTAAAATGTGCTGTATCAATTCTTGCCTTAACAACATAAAAAAGAAGCAAACACCATTCTGTCTGCTCCTTTTTGAAATTAATATCCCTACGTTATTAATAACTTAAAAACTAAATATTAATTATTTAGCGCGGTTTGAAGTACCGAACTCTTTAATTTTACCTTTAACTGTTTCTTTGATAGCTTCACGAGCTGGTCCTAAGTATTTACGAGGATCGTAAACTTCTTTGTCGTTGTTTAAAACGTCACGAACCGCTTTTGCTGAAGCGATTTGGTTTTCAGTATTTACGTTAATTTTAGCTGTACCAAATGGAATTGCTTTTTGGATATCTTTAGTCGGGATACCAGTACCACCGTGTAATACTAATGGTAAACCTGTAGATAAACCGATTTCTTCCATTTCTTTAAATCCTAATTTTGGTTCACCTTTGTATGGACCATGAACTGAACCTAATGCTGGCGCTAATGCATCGATACCAGTTTTTTCAACTAGTTCTTGACATTCTTTAGGATCAGCATAAATGATACCGTCTGCTACAACATCATCTTCTTGTCCGCCAACAGTACCTAATTCAGCTTCTACAGAAACACCTTTTTCATGAGCGTATTCAACAACTTTTTTAGTTGTTGCTACGTTTTCTTCGAATGGGCTGTGTGAAGCATCGATCATTACTGATGTGAAACCAGCATCGATAGCTTCTTTACATTTTTCGAAGCTTGAACCATGGTCTAAATGGATTGCTACAGGAATAGTGATGTTTAAGTCATGCATTAACCCTTCAACCATTTTAACAATTGTGTAGAAACCGCTCATGTAACGAGCAGCACCTTCAGAAACACCTAAAATTACAGGTGCATTTTCTTCTTGTGACGCTTCTAAAATTGCTTGAGTGAATTCTAGGTTATTAATATTGTATTGACCTACCGCATAACCATTTTCTTTTGCATCAATTAACATTTCTTTCATTGAAACTAAAGGCATGAAAGTTCCTCCTTGAGTGCTTACGCACGTATTTTTCAAAGTAATTATATCAAAAAAATAGCGTCAATGCATTGAAATACTGCAGATTAAATGTGTATTTTTTGAAAAATGCGATAGTTATACTAAATGCAAACGTATACATTTTTATACAATTTAAGCCGTTGCATAATATGTAGTCATTAATTACAATATTTTATAAGTAGATTGGAGGATAAAGATGTCAAAAATCTTAAACACACAACTAATAGGTATCTTTAATAGGCTAGAAAAACAATCTTTAGAAATTCAAATGGCTGCCCAATGTTTAATTCAAGCAATTGGTGGCGAAGGTTATGTTTATGTAAAAGGTTATGATGATTTACAGTTTTTCGAAAGTTTCATTCTACATGGTGATGAGCGTTTAAAATCTAGCCGAAAACTTGACGCTATTAAAGACTTTAAAGAAATTGACTCAACTGATCGTGTATTATTATTCGCACCATTTTATAATGATCAAGTTGCATTAGATATTCAAAAACTTATCGACTTAGATATCGATGTGGTCTTAATAAGCAACAAACCTAAAACAGATGATTTCCCTGATCATCTCGTACATTTTATCGATTTATCTACACCAAGACCTATAGTCTATACTGAAGATTACGATAAGATTGTCCAGCCACATGCGATGGCATTGAATTATGTATACTATGACATTTATACACAAATGATTGAAATGACAAGAGACTTAGAATTATAAAAGTCACTATTGTTATTTAATACCTTGTCACTAACATAATATTAAAATTATACGAAAAACCGGTACTTTCAATGCTTAACAATGAAAGTACCGGTTTTATTAGCAAATTTATTTATTTTGTTGATATTTTAATGAAGCTTCAATAAATGATTTGAAGATTGGGTGCGGGCGATTTGGTCTAGATAAGAATTCTGGGTGGAATTGACAAGCAATAAAGAAATCATTTGTCGGAATCTCTACCATTTCTACTAAACGTCCGTCTGGGCTTGTACCAGAGAACACCATGCCATTCGCTTCTAATTGTTCTCTATAGTCATTATTAAATTCATAACGATGACGATGTCTTTCTTCAATTTCCGCTTTACCATAAACAGCTTGTGCCAATGTACCTTCTTTAATTGAACATGGATATAAGCCTAAGCGTAATGTACCACCTAAATCTTCGATATCTTTTTGTTCTGGTAATAAATCTATAATTGGGTATGGTGTTGCAGGGTCTAATTCAGCTGAATGTGCGACTTCAAGGCCTAATACGTTTCTTGAAAATTCAACTGTTGCAAGTTGCATTCCTAAACAAATACCAAAGAATGGTACATTGTTTTCTCTAGCATACTTAATTGCACTAATTTTACCTTCACTTGCACGGAAACCAAATCCACCTGGTACTAAAATACCGTCGACATCTGCAAGGTATTCGGCCGCATTTTCATCTGTAACTTCACTTGAATCAATCCATCTAATATCAATATCTTTAGCGAAAGGATATCCGGCATGTTTTAATGATTCAACTACAGATAAGTATGCATCTTGTAAGCTAACATACTTACCAACTAAACCAATTGTAATTTTACCATCTAAATTATTAACGATGTCTAACAACTGTTTCCATTCATCAAGCTGTGTTTCATATTTCGCGTTTAATTGTAAACGTTTAATAACGATATCATCCATATTTTGTTGGCTTAATTGTAATGGAATTTCGTATAAAGAGTCTGCATCACGACATTCAATAACACTTTCTTTATTAATGTCACAGAATAATGCAATTTTATCTTTTAAATCTTGTGTCATTTCATATTCAGTTCTTACAACGATTAAGTCTGGTTGAATACCTAAGCCTCGTAATTCTTTAACACTATGTTGTGTTGGCTTCGTTTTCATTTCTCCAGCAGCTTTAATATAAGGCAGTAATGTACAGTGAACATACATTACATTTTCTCTACCTAAATCGCTACGAATTTGACGAATCGCTTCAATAAACGGTAATGACTCAATATCACCTGTTGTACCGCCAATTTCAGTGATAACAACGTCTGCATTCGTACTTTCCCCTGCAAGTAATAAACGTTCTTTAATTTCATTTGTGATATGCGGAATAACTTGAACTGTTCCGCCTAAGTAATCACCACGACGTTCTTTTTTCAATACGTGTGAATACACTTTACCGGCTGTTACATTTGAAAACTTGTTTAAATTAATATCAATAAATCTTTCGTAATGTCCTAAGTCTAGGTCAGTTTCTGCACCATCATCCGTTACGAATACTTCACCATGTTGATAAGGACTCATTGTACCTGGGTCAACATTTAAGTATGGATCGAATTTTTGAATTGTTACATTTAGACCTCTATCTTTTAATAATCTACCTAGAGAAGATGCTGTAATACCCTTCCCTAATGATGAAACTACGCCACCTGTTACAAAAATAAATTTTGTCATGTCTTGACCTCCTAATTATTAAAGGGAATGCTTCCTCATCAATTGTAAAAATTACGTAAAACATAACATTTGAGCAAGCTCATTCAAGTTGTTTATTTGTCGAATTCGACAAAATTAAATTCTGTTTACTTACCGTTTCCATACTGCTATGTCACTATGTATATCATTTACAACTTTGATTATTGCGTTATCATTTCTTGATTTACTCAATTAAATAAAAAAACGCTCCCTCTCACAAATTTTGTAAGGGGAGCGTATAAATTTTATACACGTGTCCTATTTAAAGGAGCCCGAATAAAATTTTATCATCTTTCAACTAAAAGTCAAACAAAAAATTATGCTTTGAAGTCTTCTTCGTCTTCAAAATCTTCTTCGTCTTCATCTAGTTCATCTTCATCTTCTTCAATGACTATATCCGAATGATTGATTTCTTCTTCAACTTGCTCATCTTCAGGATCATTTAATTCTTCTTGATCATCAGTTTGAGCTGGAATATCGTCATCATCATCCATTTCATCTTCACCCAATAATTTTAAGTTTTGATCTTCTTCATCATCGGCGTCTAAAATATCAAATTTTTGAATTGTTGGTGCAATTTTCTCTTCGATATCATCTACTGAGTACCAGTCACGTAATCCCCATAAGTTTTCACCAACATTTAAAAAACGTCCATCTGTATTTAAATCTGTGTAAAATTGTACAACACGAGTTTCAATTTCCTCATACTCATAATCACCTAATGCTCTAAATTCATCGATGATATCATATAAGTTCATTGTTTCACCTTTATCATTCAATAATGTATAAGCCATATCAATAAATGATTTTTCATCAACCATTTGTTTTGTATAATCTTGAATTTTCATTGCCCAATACTTCCTTTCGAAGGATATAATCTAAATTTATACGTCTGAATTCATTTATATATAGTAACAAAACTAAATTATAAATGACAATATCATATTTCGCAATCACTGTTAGTAATTTAAATATTTTTCGAAAACGACATAATCATCAGTTTGTTCGATTTCAACGAAATTACTATTTAGACATAATGGTTTAAAATCATTATTCTCTCCAAACAGAATCATCGTAATCACATTAAGGTTGTCATAGTTTTTTCTTAAGTAAGTAGGCAATTGTCGAAGCGCACTTGAACCAATACCATTAAAGCGATATGATTTATCCACTTCAATAGCAGCAATGTTCATGCGTTCACCAATCTGCTCCAATGCGATAAAACCAACCTTTTGGCCATCAATCATTAAATTAATGATATGTACATTGGTCACTTCTGAACGACTTTCTTCTTCAAGCTTTAATGACGAAACATGTTTTGAATCTAAGTCCAAATAATATAGTCGTTCTTTGCCAATTGGTCCTTCTTCTTTAGTTGCTGTATGCATGAATCCAGCACGTTCGTATAGGTTCCAAGCATTGTCATTTTCAGCATCTACTACTAGATATAGATGATTAAAATCAGGAAATACACCTTGAACATATTGTGGCAATGACATCATTATTTTCGTGCCATATCCAAAACCTTGATATTTTTCATTAATCGATAATGAACGAATATAAACGACATTTTCAGGTGTATCATAACCTTCATGCTGATAGTAACGATGTAATACAAAAAAGCCCACCACTTCATTTTTGTCGTTTATTGCTACGTTAGCAATCCTATCAGCATCATTAATTGCATCATCAATAACTTCTTTAGGTAAAGATGAATATATTTGTTGTCTTTCATTCAATTCAAAATCATTAATTGCTGAACGATATTGTTCATCAAATGCTTTTAAAGTGATACCTTCAAAACAAAGTTCTTTAGCCATATATTTAACCCCTATCTTTTTATATATGAAGCATGAATCCCCGTATTATTTTACCTATTATTTCACTACGATACCATTATTTACTCTAAGTTAAATAAATTACTTATTTATATTTTTGCAAATTTTAAAATTAATGTGCTATCCCTCATTACTTTTCATTTTAATCAGAGACTTACAAATACACTGCGTACGAACTACTTTTAATATTACGTCACTAACTAACAATCCTATACAACTTCAAAATTCCTAGAAAATAATATATATAACTTAACGTCCACGTTTGTAAAACATTAATTGCGATACGCTTACAATGTTGAAATACAATGGCATCAAATTTGTTAATAATTACTATTATTACTTGTTTTTAGTCATTTTACTATACTATTATTTAAGGATAGACATTAATAATGAGGTGGGAATCTTATGAAAGTTGGCATTGACGCTGGCGGTACACTAATTAAAATCGTTCAAGAGCAAGATAACCAACGTACTTTTAAAACTGAATTAACTAAAAATATTGATCAAGTTGTGGAATGGTTAAACCAACAGCAAATTGAAAAATTATGCTTAACTGGTGGTAATGCAGGTGTCATTGCTGAAAACATCAACATTCCTGCACAAATTTTTGTAGAGTTTGATGCTGCATCTCAAGGACTAGGTATTTTGTTAAAAGAGCAAGGCCATGACTTAGCAGATTATATTTTTGCAAATGTTGGTACAGGTACGTCACTACATTATTTCGACGGCCAATCACAACGTCGTGTAGGCGGTATCGGTACAGGTGGAGGCATGATTCAAGGACTCGGTTATTTACTAAGTCAAATCACTGATTATAAACAGTTAACTGACATGGCACAACACGGTGATCGTAACACTATCGATTTAAAGGTTAGACATATTTATAAAGATACCGAACCACCCATTCCCGGTGATTTAACAGCAGCTAATTTTGGTCATGTACTACATCATTTAGATGCTGATTTTACACCTAGCAATAAATTAGCAGCCGTTATTGGTGTCGTTGGCGAAGTTGTTACGACAATGGCCATTACTGTTGCACGTGAATTTAAAACTGAAAATATCGTTTATATCGGTTCTTCATTTCATAATAACGCTTTATTACGCAAAGTTGTGGAAGATTATACTGTGTTACGCGGTTGCAAACCGTACTATGTTGAAAACGGCGCATTTTCAGGTGCTATTGGTGCATTATATTTAGGAAAATAGAAAAAGACCATTTATATGAGCGTTGTTTTAAATAAACGCTATATAAATGGCCTTTTATTTTATAATCTACGTGTTTTGAATACGTATTGTTCCATTTATTATCACTTAATTACTTACAACTCAATTCAATTAAAATGTAAGTTCATTAGACAATTTTTGCGCTGAAACAATTGTACCAACCACGCCAGTTTTTAAATCTATCGCAACGGCTTTATGATCATCTCTAAGTTCATCTAGCCATTCTCCGAAAACAGAACCTTCAATCGTAATTAAATCACACTCTTCAAAATCTTCATCTCGAACTTTTAACGCTCTGTTTTTAATACTCCATACAGGCATAATATGCGGCTTTTTTTCGTCGCTATCATTTTCACTAATGAGAATAAACTGCTTACTACCTTTTTTAGTTAAGCCGTATACTTCATCATATTTCGCTACATCTTGGACAAATTCTTTGATTCTAATTTTATCTAATTCCGTCATCACTTCTTGTGTAACAGCTACAACGTTTAGTAGATGTCCTTCTTCTTCCATTGTTTGATTCATAATAATATGGTCTTGTTCATCAAACAATTCATCTAATTCATAAGTAGCAAAACGATCAACGTCCATTTTTACAACTTTATCAAATGGAATGTCACGACTTGTTAAAAATGATACGGCCACACTTTCTTCTGTCCAAACGCCTACATACGCTTCACTTTTATAATTTAGGCGTACTAGTTTTTTATTTTTAGAGGCAAAATAAATACATTCATTTATTAATATATCTCTAAAGAATGGATATGCTTTATAAGACATGCTTGACCCTCACTTTTTAAAATATGTCATACATAAAATAGTAAATGACTCCAACAAGTTAGTCAATTAGACATATTACGAATTCAATTTAATGTCATGTTTTTCATTTTGAAAATTCAATAGCATTAAATTTTACGTATACACAAATTCGGCCTATAACACGAAACATATCTAGTTACTAAAAATTTCAAAAAGATAACCTTTAATATACCTTAATCAACAAAATGGCAACTCTTATAACATAGTGAAATAAAAGTTGCCATTTAATATTAGTATTACATAGTATTGCCATATCATAAATTTAATTACTGTTGACTAGAATCTAAAAAAGCTTGTTACAAGCGCATATTCAGTTAACTACTGGCAACATAACATTGTAGCGCCTTATGTTCCGAACTCTAATAGTGTTCAAGTTCAGCTAAAAATGCGCGTTCATTCTCCAGTACTGTTTCTTTTGAATCTCCATGCCAAATACAGCCAAACCTTGATTTAACTTTATCTTCACCGTACCAATCACCATCATAATAAGATAACGGGTATAAACTACCTTCTTTGACATATTTCAAAATCGTATTGAAGAAATGTGTGTTATCACCTTTTGAATGATAACTATAAAACTTTTGATATCCTGAATTCAACTCGTTAGCAAGTAATAACATGCTCGTTGAACCATTTTGTCTAAAGTTTAAATCAATCGCATAAACGTTATCATCCTCATCGACGAGTAGGTCAAAACCAGCCACACCAAAGAATCCTTGATTCACACCGTTTTCCATAATTTGTCTACCTGCTTCTATAACGTGCTCTGGTACATTAGTAGCATTTTCATTTCCGTTATAAAATCCGTACTTATCCGTTAATTGCGTTGCCGCACCAAGATATTGAATGCCTAGCGATTCCGAATATGCAAACTGAACGCAATAATTCGCTTTTTCTTCAATCTTCTGTTCGATAATAAGCGAATTCGTTTCAGCAGTTGCATCTTTAATACGCGTTATCGCTTTTTGTAAATCTGCATCATGATAACAAATCATAACGCCATAGCCACCTGCTGTCGGAAGATCATCTCCCGGCTTAATTACAAACGGGAATTCCCAATTCTTAATCTCGTTTTCGAATTGCTCAATTTTTACAACTTTTCTTTTTGGTAAAAACTTCCCATTTGTCCATTCAGGTATTCTTGCTTTATTATTTAAAGCAACAAATAACGTTTTATCTAATGCATAATATTGCTGATTCAAGATTGTTTCATCATGAATATATTGAAAATAAATCTTTTTATTTTCCTTATGTGCCAATTGTTTGATCAAGTTTTCGTAAGATTGCTGATTGTTAAATGTATAAATTGAATTCGGTACATCCTTACCAATAACTTGAAATAGCTGATGCAATTTGTTTGTCGCACTAGCTTCGTGAACAATAACAGGTAATTGATTTGCTATTAATAACTCCCTACCAGTTAAAAAATTAGATTGATGTTCGTCCGGTTTCAACCATGGATTCGATATATACGAAGGTCTTGACGTATAGACAACATCTTTGTCATATAAATCACTTAACGTTAAGTTCGGCTCATTACCATTATTTGTCATTACTTCCCATTCCCTTTCAAATGCGCATGCTCTTCAATAATGTCTTGATAAACGTCTTGATTTGTAATTAACTCTAACCCCATCAACGCCATTATTTTAGCACCTTTAATTAATGCTTCATCACCATGTACACTCGCAGCGGCTTCTCTAAATCTATGCGTATGTCCTACTAAATTACGTGATCCTATTTTAATATGAGGATGTATTGTTGGCACAACATGACTTACGTTCCCTGTATCCGTAGAGCCATAACCAAAATCATCATCAATAACTGCTTCACCAACTTCTTCAGCATATTTAGCAAATAAATCATCTAATTTCGGCGTTTTAATGAATTCATTCACACCATTTTGAATTGGACCAAATTCATAATCACAACCAGTCTGTATCGCAGCTCCACGTGCGATTTGATTTACTTTTTCTGTTAATATATCCAATTCTTTACGCGTCATTGCTCTAGTATAAAAACGAGCATGTGTATAGTCTGGAATAATATTAGCTGCTTTCCCGCCATCTAAAATCACACCATGCACACGTTGACCTTTTTTAATATGTTGTCGTAGTTGTGCTACACCATTAAAATAACTAATCATAGCGTCTAATGCATTTAACGCTTCATCTGCATTTTCAGAGGCATGAGCACTTTTCCCGTAAAATTTAACATCTAAAACATCCACTGCCAAAGTATCAATCGTTTTATAAGTTTCATTTCCCGGATGAATCATTAAGGCAATGTCTATTTGATCAATCACACCAGCTTTGACATAAGAAGCTTTAGCGCTACCATTTTCCCCACCTTCTTCAGCTGGACATCCGAGAACGACTACTTTACCACCAATTTGGTCAATCACTTGCTTCAAACCAATTGCACCAAGCACACTTGCAGTTCCAATGATATTATGACCACAAGCATGACCTAATCCTGGCAAAGCATCGTATTCTGCTAAAAAAACTATAGCTGGCCCGTCAAGCCCCGAATCATATGTCGCTATAAACCCAGTTGCATGCCCAGCAATCTCGGTTTCAATTTCAAAATCATGTTCTTTCAAACGATCTATTAAAGTTCGAGACGCAAATATTTCTTCATTACCAAGTTCAGGACGTTCATGAATTCTATGACTGATTTCGATATAACTATATTTATTTGTTTCTATATAATCGAGAATTTGTTGTTTTTCACTCATTTTTTACTATCTCCCTTTTACCCTACACTCATTTTAATCATCCACAATATTTTGTTCTTTCAAAATGAATTATTACTTATTCTATCGGTTTTATCTCATGATGTCATCTAGTTTTTCTTTATTTACAAAATTTTCTAATAACTAAAAGCCTTTCATAAATTTATAAAAAAGTTTCAAATTGTAAAACATAAGCCCTATTGTTACAATTTAAGTATTGTTAGAAACGCAACTTGCAACAAATTTAAGTTTAATAATGTAATGAATCATTCGCGTTTTATAGTTTTGAGTAGTTAATAGGAGGAAATTTAAAATGACAAAAATGAATGTTGAAAGTTTCAATTTAGATCATACTAAAGTGGTTGCCCCATTTATTAGATTAGCGGGAACGATGGAAGGACTAAACGGAGATGTCATTCACAAATACGACATTCGTTTCAAACAACCAAACAAAGAACATATGGATATGCCAGGACTACATTCATTAGAACATTTAATGGCTGAAAATATTAGAAATCATAGTGACAAAGTCGTTGATTTAAGTCCTATGGGTTGCCAAACTGGTTTCTATGTATCATTTATTAATCATGATAATTATGATGATGTATTAAATATTGTTGAAGCAACTTTAAATGATGTGCTAAATGCTACTGAAGTGCCTGCTTGTAATGAAGTACAATGTGGCTGGGCAGCAAGTCATTCATTAGAAGGTGCTAAAACTATCGCTCAAGCATTTCTAGACAAACGAAACGAATGGCATGATGTTTTCGGTACAGGAAAATAAATCTTAGTCAATCCAAGTTAATCAGAAAAGCAGTCGAACAATGATGTTACAATCGCCATTGTCCAACTGCTTTTTATTATGCTTCAAAGTCAAAAAATCGAACAAATGAAAAAGTAAAATCTTTAACATTTGTCCGATTTATTTAAGAACCACTATAATTTCTTAATTAGTCCCATTAACACGAACTGCATAGGTAACCTTAAATATAGTTGCCATGTTGGCAATTGTTTATCTCCTAAAGGTAACTTTTTAACTGCCATATAGATATTAGCTGGGAATACAGCTAGCAAGAATAGATTGATTGTATTTTTCAAGCATTGAGATGGTCTTTTAATTAAAAGTGCAAGTCCAAATAATATCTCAAAGATTCCTGTAACAAGAACCGCTGTTTTTCGAAGCGGCAAACATTTCGGTATGATATTTCTAAATTGTCGTTCTCGTGTAAAATGCAATACACCTATTACACTAAAACCTATTCCTAATAAATATCTTAGTATGTTCAATCAGCTTCAACTCCTACTCTGTAATTATTTTATGAATTAATGTAGGCGATACAACATGATCAGCAATTGTTATGCTTGAATCTAATTTTTTAACAACATCGTCTACATCTTGGCGATTACTGTGAATCGTTAATAATGATTCGCCTTCTTCTACTTTATCCCCAATTTTTTTATTTAAAACAATACCAACCGCTAAATCAATATCATCCTCTTTTGTTAAACGTCCCGCTCCTAACATCATTGAAGCGACACCTATATCGTTAGAGACTAACTCAGTCACATAACCTGATTTTTTAGCTTTATATTCGATTTGATATTGAGCTTGTGGCAAACGCTCTGGATGGTCAATAACTGTTTCGTCGCCACCTTGGTTTTTAATAAATGTTTTGAATTTTTCTAATGCTGCACCTGAATCAATTGCCTCAATTAGCAATGCTCTCGCTTCTTCAAGCGTTTCAGCTTTGTTTGCAAGTACAACCATTTGAGAACCTAATGTTAGTACAAGTTCTGTTAAATCTTTCGGACCATGTCCTTTCAACGTATCAATTGCTTCTTGTAACTCAAGCGCATTGCCAATCGCACGACCAAGTGGCTGATTCATATCAGAAATAATCGCCATCGTATTACGTCCCACATTATTACCAATACGTACCATTGCGTGCGCTAATGCTTCAGCATCTTCTAATGTTTTCATAAATGCACCGCTACCAGTTTTTACATCTAATACAATTGCATCTGCACCAGCGGCAATCTTTTTACTCATAATTGAAGAGGCAATTAATGGTATTGAATTGACGGTACCAGTAACATCCCTTAAGGCATATAATTTTTTGTCTGCAGGAGTTAAATTTCCTGATTGTCCTACAACTGCCACTTTATTTTCATTAACCAATTTCACAAATGTTGCTTCATCTATTTCAACATGAAAACCATCAATTGCTTCTAATTTATCAATTGTACCACCTGTATGACCTAGTCCACGCCCGCTCATTTTTGCAACAGGAACATCTACAGCTGCTACTAATGGTGCTAAAACCAATGTAGTTGTATCTCCTACACCACCTGTTGAGTGCTTATCTACTTTGACACCTTTAATATCACTCAAATCTATCATATCACCAGAATTAACCATAGCCATCGTTAATGCTGCACGCTCATCATCATTCATATCTTGGAAATAAATCGCCATTGCTAAACTTGATGCTTGGTAATCAGGAATATCCCCTTTAACATAGCCGTCAATAAAGAAATTAATTTCTCCCGTTGTTAGTGTATGACCGTCACGCTTTTTCTCAATAATGTCTATCATTCTCATTTTTATCATCCTTTTCTTAAAAAGCTTAGGACAAAGCATCTGCGCTTTCTCTAGTCCATTTTTAAAAGCACAAGCGAAAATTATTATAGCAAGCTATCGATTTCATTTTTAATATCACAATTTCAATGCGATGTTATTATTCTTAAATAGATTGGTTATAACGTCAAAGTCCCTATTAAATTATCTTAGAATCATCATGGCATTTATGATGTCTTAAAGCTGATATCGACTTACTTATATATGGTTACGATGTCCCATGCTTACATGTTTTTTATAAAATTAGTAATCTGAATCTGCTTCTAAACCTTGCATAATCTGAACGCCTGCGCTCGCTCCAATACGTGTCGCACCTGCTTCAACCATTTTATTGAAATCTTCTAAATTACGTACGCCACCTGATGCTTTTACTTCTACATCAGCACCTACTGTATCTTTCATTAATTTAACGTCTTCTGCAGTCGCACCGCCACCTGCAAAACCTGTTGAAGTTTTAACGAAGTCCGCACCAGCCGCTTTTGTTAATTCACTCGCTTTTACGATTTCGTCATGGTCCAACAATACTGTCTCAATAATCACTTTTACTGTGTGACCTTTCGCAGCTTTCACCACTGCTTCAATGTCTTGTTGTACATCATCAAAACGTCCATCTTTTAATGCGCCGATGTTGATGACCATGTCAATTTCATCTGCACCATTTTGAATTGCATCTTCTGTTTCAAATGCTTTCGTTGCAGTTGTCGACGCACCTAATGGGAATCCTATTACCGTACAAACTAGCACCTCTGAATCAGCTAGTCGCTCTGCTGCATATTTAACATGCGTTGGATTCACACATACAGATTTAAAATTGTATGCTTTCGCTTCATCGATGATTTGATCGATTTGCGTACGTGTTGACTCAGGCTTCAGTAAAGTGTGATCAATCAATTTTGCACTATTCATTTTCTATCTCCTCCTTTATGGTTGATTATAAAAATACGGTTGTAAATTAGTTGATTGAGCGTCAGGTTCATTTAAATATCAGGTTAGATGTCCACTTTTATGTAACCGCATACATATACTATTACATTAATTCATTTCCCATAAACAAACAATACAATTGAACATGATATCTTCACTATGAACGATGACTTGCCAACAAGCTAATCAGGATTATATTTTTATAATTCTTTAATTCTATAGTACAAAAATTCGCAAAAAAGGGAAACAAATGTTATCTTAAAACTATTAATGAATATTAAGGAGAAGATAACAAATGACAAAAGGTACACCACATATTCAACCAAATGGAGTAAAAATTGCTAAAACAGTATTAATGCCTGGCGATCCGCTACGCGCAAAATATATTGCTGATAATTTTTTAGAAAATGTTGAACAATTTAACGATGTACGTAACATGTTTGGTTACACTGGTACATATAAAGGTAAAGAAGTTTCTGTAATGGGTTCTGGTATGGGTATTCCAAGTATTGGTATTTACTCATATGAGTTATACAACTTCTTTGATGTAGATACAATCATTCGTATCGGTTCTTGTGGCGCATTACAAGAAAATGTTAACTTATACGATGTTATTATTGCACAAGCTGCATCAACTAATTCAAATTATGTAGATCAATACAATATTCCAGGTCATTTCGCGCCTATCGCTGACTTCGAATTAGTAACTAAAGCTAAAAATGTCGCTGACCAAATCGGTGCTACTACACACGTAGGTAACGTATTATCTTCTGATACATTTTACAATGCCGATCCAACATTCAATGATGCTTGGAAAAAAATGGGTATTTTAGGTATCGAAATGGAATCAGCTGGTTTATATTTAAATGCGATTCATGCTGGTAAAAAAGCACTTGGTATTTTCACAGTAAGTGATCATATTTTACGTGACGAAGCTACTACACCTGAAGAACGTCAAAATTCATTTACACAAATGATGGAAATCGCTTTAGAAATCGCAGAGTAACTTATTTAAATTGACTTTAATTGCTCTTTAACAATGCGATTAAACTCAAAAAGCCAACACATTCTGGGCGTATCCCCATTTATGTGTTGGCTTTTATTTATATTATTACTTATCTGTAGATTAGCTTAAGTAAGATTTAAACATCCAATTATGTTTATCTACTGATGTTTGCATACCTATAAACATATCTTCTGATACATCATCGCCAGCATTACCAGCAATTTCAATCGCTTTTTCTAATTGTTTTGAGATATTAGTGAAATCTTGAGATAATTCTTCAACCATTTGTTCTGCAGAGTAACCTTTCGCAGCTTCTTTAACAATTGATTGCTCTAAGCATTCAGTTAATGTACCTACAGGGTTTCCTCCTACAGCTAAAATTCTTTCAGCTAATTCGTCTACATATTGACTTGCTTCATTATATAATTCTTCAAATTTAACGTGTAATGAGAAGAAGTTAGGTCCTTTCACATACCAGTGGAAATTATGTAGCTTTGTATAAGCTACTGTCCAGTTTGCTACTTGTTGATTCAATTCTTTTACAACATCTTGTTGATTACTCATATTTAATACACTCCTTAAAATTGTCTACGTCTTACTTGTTTATATTAATTATTATATTATAATGATTCTAATCTGTAAAGTGTTTTCGCTCTCTTTTTTATAATTATTCTAATTTAATTGTGAGGTGTTTCGCTTTTTAAATGCCTAAATTTTAATCCATCATCTAGTATGTCTATTATCAATTAGCAACTATGTTTTATCAATCAGTAAGTTTTACTTTCGCATTATCATCTAAAAAGAATGATTTTTCATAATCATTTGGTTGGTGCCATGTTGTTTTCCACATTCTATTTCTATTATTAGCAAACATTCGATAACCGAAATTACGGACTGGTTTAGGTACAAGCCATAAACCTACGCCCAATAATTTAGTTCGATTAGGTAGTGCTGTGATTAGTTGAATAATCGCCTGCGATTCAAAATATATACGATCACCTTTCTGTAAAATCACACTATTTTTATTTGCCGCTTCTGGATGTTGTTTAAAAAATTGTTGTCCAACTTCACCTTTTAACGTAGCAAATTGATAATTTCTTGGTAGGTCATGTTGAATTAACCAAATGACATAGTTATAACAATATATACAGTTTCCATCATAATATACGATTGGCATAATTTATTCGCTCCTTCAATAGTACTTATAGTCATTTTTCCTAATTTAAAAACATTTAAACAAGGTTGTCACTTGATAAGTCCTCACGACACGAAATTGCCATAAAATTTATTTTTCAGTTTTATATTTATTGTATAATGTATTTTTTATTTACTTTAAATTTCTCAATCTACAGTGTAATATTATTTCTTATTATCAACTTAGCGTTTGGTCATTCGTCTTATTCAACATACCACTGGAAAACTCATATAAAGTTTTAATTCAGTAACATAAATTCATTTATATTCATATACTGTCTTTATTATTTATTAAAATAAAAACGAGTAATCTATCATAAGCTCTTAATTAGCTCTTATGGTTGATTACCCGTCATTTTTTCTTTATGCGGTTATTCAAATATGCAATTATGCAATTTTTAATCCTATCCTTACTTCTTTTCAAAAACTACCATATATCATTAGTCATGTTTGACTTTGACTATACGTGTGTATTTTAAAAACTGCTCAGAATATTTCGCCTTAATTTCCTCTAAACTGTCATATGTAATACCTACAATATGCCAATTAGGATTGAAATAATAGAAAGAATCTTTTTGTCGTGACCATTTAATCATATTACCGTCTTTATTATAACGTGGTAATGTTACCTCATAGCCTTCTAACACATTAATATACGTTTGGAAAATGTCTGTATCTATACGATTAAAATTATCAATAACTAAATAACTTTTATCCTTTTTAGGCATTAATTGAGTAATAAATCCTTCACGATAGTATAATGCCCCTGTTTCATTAGGTAAATACTTGCCATAAAGCATATCTTCTGAAAAATCAGGATGACCTGTTGTTATAACAGGATTTGCATTCGCTTTTTGCAATAAGTCATTAGCCGCTTTTAAGCCTTCTTCTTTTCGATCTACAACAAGTAAAATAAATGGCTTTAACGCTTCTTCTTTTTCACTTTCAAGCACATCTGGTTTTTGAACCATTTCAAATGGAGATTTCAATCCATTATTATCGCTCATTTCAATAATTGCATCATACTGTGCTTGTGACATACTTGCAATAGCCTGTTTTGCATTTTCTTGTAGGAAATATAAGTTTTTCAATTTAGGATGCTTATTTAATGTACTTAATGTAATTGGCGTAATGTCTTTCTCATAAGACACTTCAATCACTGTACTATTTGTTCTACCAGGAATTGGTGGTTTTTCATGAATATGCTTTGATACTTCTCCAATTCCAACGACAGATTGATTTTTCGTTCGATTATAAAAAATAATATTGTCGCCTTCTTCTAACTGAGTATAAAAATGATAACCATTACGTTTAATACCGTTGTACGTGTGCGTATAAATCGTATATTGGTTTCCAGGTTCAAATTCTTCAGTTTCAGCTAAAAAGAAATAACGTGGTATCTTAATTTCGCCTTTACCAAGACCACTTATTAAATCAAACTCTTCTGCAGTGATTTGGTTGAACAATGTCTCTTTCATATTACTCATACGAAATTCCAAAGCTTCACTACGCTTTAAATAATCTGCTGTTAATGGTTTCAATTGTTCATTAAAACGAAACTGTACACGTATTTTATTTTGTGCACCTGTTTCAACACTAATAATTTCACCACATCCAAGTAGTCCAGTATCCGTCTGAACTTGATAAAAGATGACTTGATCTCCTACTTTAGCCTTTTTAAACGCTCTAAATCCTTGAGATGGGTTAAAATGTGCGCCTGATTCAAATAAAGCTGTTTGTCCTACTAACGGTTCATTATGATTCCAACGGTTATATCCACAATTCAACCAAAAATAATTCGTTTCTGCTGTCATCTTAATACTCCTTAACCTGAATAAATTTTAGAAACACTATGAATTATATTCTTTTAGTGTTTCTTATGCAGTTGGACGCGTATGCGAACAACTGTATACCCTTTGTTCACTGCGATTTTAATCGCATTTCCTATAACATTGTAGCGCCTAGGACATTAATTTACGTCCCAGACCCTTATCGTTTTCACTTTTAGGTAAGTCGAACTATTTTGCTTTACAACAAGTGCGACTCTATATGCAGTTGGACACACACATACGAGCAACTGTATACCTTTTAATCAGTTTTCTATATTTTATTTATTATATCTGTCCTAATGATAAAAATTGTTACAAACAGTTTAACATATTTAGCTACCTATTTTGCATATAAAAAACATGCTTGCATACACTATGCAACAAAAATTACAATTTTATATATGATACCACTATGCCTGCTTATCTCTATAGCGCCATTGATACACATTTTTAAATATCTATACTGCCGTTAGAATTTTATCATGTCTTAATTTTCATTAAATATTAATTACTTCATTTTATAATAAACCAACAAAAACCCCCTCACTACTATGCAAGTGAGAGGTTATGTTGATGTGCTTTATTTTCATCAATGTCATTAACACAATCATATTTCTTCTGTTAATGCACCGTATTATATTCAAACGCGCTATCGACAATTAATTTGAAGCTACAAAGGTACCGCATAATGGCAGCACATTAATTAACAATGCGCTAAACTTTAATGATGCGCTGATTTGCTTGTCTTTAAAAGTCAACATAGCACTGATAATTCCTAAAATAGCCACTATACGTGGAATTGTCATGCTCGGATACTGCGGTATATGTAAGAAAGCACCAAGACCTGCTATCACACCACATACTAACGCAATATATAGAAATTGCTTCAAATCATTCACTCCCAAATTGTTATTACACTATTACACATAGCTAATCATCAATGTGAAATCACCTTCAAAGACACTATCCAAATCTTCAGAAGTCAAAATAAAGTTTGTACCAGTAGTCAGTTTGAAAATTTCACCATCGACAATCATTTGCCCTTCACCTTCCAACACTGTAACTAAACAGAACTCTCTAGGCTTCATATAATTTAACGTGCCAGAAATTTCCCATTTAACCAATGTAAAGAAATCATTCGATACAATGTGTGTACACTTATGGTTTTCAATAATTTCACTTTCAGGCAAAATATTAGGTAATGGTGCATTGTACTGAATAACGTCTAAAGCTTTTTCAATATTTAACGGTCTATCATTATATTGATTATCTTGACGATTGAAATCATAAAGTCTATATGTAATGTCTGACGATTGCATCGTTTCGTATGCTAATATTCCTGAAGAAATAGTATGTACTGTTCCTGCTGGAATAAAATAGAACTCTCCAGGTTTTACTTTAATATATCTAAGTATCGACTCTATCGTTCCGTGTTGAACATGATTCGCAACTTCTTCTCTAGACTCTGCTAATGTCCCTATAACTATTTCTGCATCTTCTTCAGCATCTATAATATACCAACATTCAGATTTGCCATATTGCCCATTTTCATGCTCATAAGCATAAGAATTATCAGGGTGCACATGAATAGAAAGCGATTCTCTTGCATCCACTATTTTAGTTAGAAGCGGAAAATCTTTGCTTGGGAAATCACCAAACAATTCACGATGTTCTGACCAAATACGGTCTAATGTTTGACCTTGATATGGTCCATTAATAATCTCGCTCGTACCATTTGGATGTGCTGACACACACCAACATTCCCCAGTTGTATCATTGTCTAATTGATATCCAAACTCACTTAGACGTTGACCGCCCCATAATTTTGTTTTTAAAATTGGTTGTAAAAATAATGGCATTGTTGCACCTCCATTGTGATTAAGTAAGCAATAGAACTCTGATGTTGTTGTTCCATTATATTTTGATTTTGTTCTCATTTACATCGTATTATAAACTTCCACATTTCAAATTAACTATTAGTGATTGTACCATATTTACTAACATTGCAGTACTGCCAATTAAAGCGCTTCACTTAACTTTACAGTACTTTAACATTTTCAAAAATTTATAGCATAGAGATTATCTCTCTCTTACATTTGTACATATTTCCCTTTAAATTTACTCGCCCATTATACCAATTAATAAACAACTTTAATAGTTGTGCCATACATTGTTCAAATTCTTTGTAAAACGCATAGACAATACGTACTTATTCATACTTATAATTCATCATTTTCAAAAAAATAACGAGTTACGAAAAAGTAACCCGCTTCAAATCATATTTACTATCCTTATTAATCCGTTTCATTTTCAAATTGAGTTAAAGCATCTTTAATGTCCTGGTCACCACTAATAATTTGAAACTCTTGGTGATTAAAATGATTGGATGTGACAATTTCTTTTAATACTGTCGCAACATCTTCTCTGGGAATTTCACCTTTACCTTCAAAATATTGTGCAGCTTCTATCTTTCCAGATCCTGCTGCATTTGTAAGTGCCCCTGGATGTAAAATTGTATAATTCAAACCTGAACGTCTTAAATAGTCATCAGCATAATGTTTAGCAATTGTATATGGCTTTAAATCACCGCTATCATCAAAAGCCTGACGTCTCGAATCATATGTTGAAACCATGACATAGTGTTTAATATTAGCCTCTTTACTCGCAATCATTGATTTAACAGCACCATCTAAATCGACAATAATTGTTTTATCTGCACCCGTATTCCCTCCAGAACCTACTGAAAAGATAACTTTATCGAATGGTTTAAACGTCTCAGTTAAAGTCTCTATTGAATCATTTTCAACATCAACAAGAATTGCTTTCATACCTTGTGATTTTAACGCATTAAGTTGATCGGATTGCCTAACACCTGCAGTAAATGGTACATTTTCTTTTGCTAATTGTTGCACTAGTAACGAACCTACACCGCCATTAGCACCTATAACCAAAATATTCATTTACAACACTCTCCTATTTATTATTCCCTATGCCATACCACTTTATGAGATATGTAAAACTTGTTACAACTATAAAAATCAATTGACATACTACTGGGAACGTATTAAATTAATATATGAATAAATATTCATATGAAAGGATTGTCATATAATGTCAGAACAATATTCAGAAATAAATACAGATACATTAGAACGCGTAACTGAAATTTTCAAGGCATTAGGCGATTACAATCGAATACGTATCATGGAATTGTTATCAGTCAGTGAAGCAAGTGTTGGTCACATTTCACATCAATTGAATTTATCTCAATCAAATGTCTCGCACCAATTAAAATTACTTAAAAGTGTGCATCTTGTGAAAGCAAAACGACAAGGCCAATCAATGATTTATTCATTAGATGACATCCACGTAGCAACTATGTTAAAGCAAGCCATACATCACGCGAATCATCCTAAAGAAAGTGGGTTATAATATGTCTCATTCACATCATCATCATGACCATATGCATAGTCATGTAACTACAAATAATAAGAAAGTATTGTTTATATCGTTTTTAATAATCGGTCTATACATGTTTATCGAAATCATCGGCGGTCTCCTTGCTAACAGCTTGGCATTACTATCTGACGGTATCCATATGTTTAGCGACACATTCTCATTAGGTGTTGCACTTGTCGCATTTATATATGCTGAAAAGAACGCCACAGCTACGAAAACATTTGGTTATAAACGTTTCGAAGTACTCGCAGCATTATTTAATGGTGTAACGCTTTTTGTAATAAGTATTTTGATTGTTTTTGAAGCGATTAAACGTTTCTTTGTTCCTTCTGAAGTCCAATCAAAAGAAATGTTAATCATTAGTATTATTGGTTTAATTGTCAATATCGTTGTTGCATTCTTTATGTTTAAAGGCGGCGACACGTCACACAATTTAAATATGCGTGGTGCTTTTCTACATGTTATCGGAGACTTATTAGGTTCAGTTGGCGCCATTACTGCAGCTATTTTAATTTGGGCATTTGGATGGACAATCGCCGATCCTATCGCAAGTATTTTAGTTTCCGTTATTATTTTAAAAAGTGCTTGGGGTATCACAAAATCTTCAATTAACATTTTAATGGAGGGCACACCAAGTGATGTTGATATAGATGAAGTTATAACTACTATTAAAAAGGATTCACGAATACAAAGTGTGCATGATTGCCATGTTTGGACAATTTCAAATGATATGAATGCATTAAGTTGTCATGTTGTTGTAGACCATACATTGACAATGAAAGAATGTGAATTATTATTAGAAAACATTGAGCATGATTTATTACATTTAAATATTCACCATATGACTATTCAATTAGAAACGCCTAATCACAAACATGATGAATCGATTATATGTTCAGGAACACATAGTCATTCACATAACCATCATGCTCATCATCACGCGCATGTACATTAATAATTTTAACCTACTGCCATTGCATCGATTAAACTTTTCAATGACAGTAGGTTTTTTATGTCTTTATGGCGACTTGTTTGGTTTTTGATGATGCAATGTTTATTAACAAATTTCCAACTATTATTTCTTACATTAGTCATATTTTTGACAATTTACTATTATAATTCTCTAACTTTGGTCACTTTAATTAATTTTTATTAGATATTAATATGAAAATAACGTGTTTTTTGTTATTGTATTTATATGAAGAAAAGGAGGCACCACTTTGTTTACTTACTTTAAATCAGCATTAAAAAATGCTAAACCACAATTATTAATAACATTGATATATGCACTTATAGCATTTGCTGTAATTGCAGTTGTATATTTACTTGCTAATTTCCAGCTTGCTAAGTATGTACAAAATATTGCAATTTATTCACAATTTGGGCAAAAACCACCAGGAGATGTATATTTAAAAGTTATCGGCGTATTACTTATAGCAGCTATAGTTTCACTGTTCGTTTTAGTTCAAATTTTTATCGGAATTACAAATGTTATGAAACGAGCAATGAGTCATGAAAAAGTAAAATTTACCGATTTATTTATTGCATTTAAAAAAGGTATTTATTTAAAGAGCGTTCTGATCGGTCTTGTATCTATAGCAATGATTATCGTTCTTTCACTTCTGACATCATTACTATACAAATTATTTTCTCCAGTATCAGAAATGATTATGAATTCAGTACAATCATCTTATGCAGATAGTACACACCTGATTGGTATTGCTATTACAACTCAAAGCATCATAATCATTGTTGTTTTATTGATTAAAGCAATTATTACTTGGTTATTGTTAATACCTATTTTCAACTTTATGACTAGTTTCGTTGAATCAACTAACGATAAAGTAAAAACACACTTAGCTAATGGATTTAAAGCAATGAAAAATGGCCAAAAAACATTTTTCAAATTTTTCATTGGAATACTATTATTAAACTTAATTCTTATTTTATTTAAAACACCTGTTGGTTACTTGATTTCATTTAATACGCAATCACTTTCTCAAAGTGTTGCAGAAAATATCATAAGAGTTTATACAGTAATGACAATCATTTTATACGTTGTTATTCATGCAATCATTTTAATGGCTATCGTTCAATATTACTTAAAACGTGGTCAAAAAATTACTAAAGATAAAGTAAAAACAGCTGACAAGAACAAAAAAGTTGTCACTGAACCAAAAAATACAAAAGTAGAAAATGATAAAGTGACAACATCTGTTGAAACAAAAACAGAAAAAGCACAAGATTCATTAAATGATAATACAACAAAAACAATGTCTTCAGATAAACCAGAAGACAATCAACCAAAATAAATTTTAGAGCCCCTTACAACTTTAGTTGTTAGGGGCTCTTATGCAGTTGATGCGTAGCATCCAACTGTGTTCTTCTATTTTTCAACTTTAGTTGTTAGGGGGCTTCTTTCTAAAATAACTAAGTGAATTGTCTATATATAGTTGGGCATATTCTATTAGAATAAATATTATTAAACAGCGACCTCATTAATTAAACGAGAAACTTTATTAACTGAAACCGAAATAGCATGATGCTAATTTCATGTTATGCCGAAAAAATATATGAAGAGGTCTGCAGTGCTTTTTATATAGTCCGTGATTACATTCTATACTTTTTATTGTTTTTTGTTGTATTGATAGTTGGCTTTATTATTTCTGATTATGTTCAGAACTACAATTCATAAGAAAAATGTGTTAAAATATATTTGTAGTAAGTAGAAGCAAAAGATGAAAATCTTTAACTCTTGAAACACAAAAAGGGCAACACTCGGAAACATGTTACCCTAATGAGCCCGTTAAAAAGACGGTGACCTTATATTTTATTTAAAAATAGCCTTCAAAAATGCCGGTCAAAGCGAATAGAAGGTTATTTTTTATGGTCTTGAGTACTAATCAATACTAAACCAATGATTGTTAATACAACCATCAGCATTTCAAAATCAGACATGCTAGTCCTTTCTAGGAGTAACAACTATAACCATAGGCATTACCCCTTTATTAAGAGATTAGCCACCATCTATCCAACTTGCTCAATAAATATTATAACATGCACACTTTTAAACAGTAATTCATAGTATAAGTTTTTTCATTTCTTAATCAACTCGATAAACAGTTGAGTGACATACCCTTGTCTAACTAGCTATTTCTTCCCCTGTTTTCGTTTGTTCATCATATAAAAATTTAATTTCTCATTTTTTATTCTCTGGTAAAGAGGGGCGCCCGCTTTTTCGGCCTCTCGCTCTTGTTGCTGCTAAGTCTTTTTTATACGCTCACATAGTAAATTAACTTCAAGCTCTGCAAATGCACTCGTCATTGTGAAAAACATTTTACCCATTGCGTCTTTCGTTGAAATATTCATATCAATGATTTGTAAGTCAATCTGGTTATCATCGAACCATTGTGATAATTCAATTAATAGTTTTGTCGTTCTACCTAACCGATCAAGTTGATAGAAAACTAATGTGTCGCTCTCCTAAATAATCTAAACACTTTTCAAGCTCTGTATGTTTGACTTTCCGGCCACTTATTTTTTTTACTAAAGATACGCTCACACCCAAATACTGTAAGTGTATCAATTTATCCATCAAGAATTTGATCTTTCGTTGATACTCGTGCATAACCAATTTTAGCCGCTTACATAACACCTCTTTTCAACATTTTATATTTAGTTATAAATCAAATTCACCATTTTCATATCTTCTCTGAAATTCGAATTTGTATATTTCTGCAACTTTATCATCGCAATTTTCATCTATATAATTTTCAACCATATAATAAGCACGCTCAAGAGAAATTTTACAACTGTACATAAAAGATGTTAAGTACTCTGTTTTCTTTAAAATTTCTTCTCCTTTCTTAGTTGGTATATATACATATGGTAAATCTAGGTTATTAATAATATGAAAATTGTCGTCAATACGTTTAATTAAGTCAGGTTTATTACCTGTTGTTTTTATACCAAAACTTTTTAAAATACTTTGTAATTCAGGTCTTGTCTTTTTATATATACTAACTTCAAAATCATTAGTCGTTGTTAATAACTCAGCTTCAATTAATTTTTTTATTGAATTCATAATTTAAACATCATTATTAGCAAGGCACTTATTAGCAAATATCTCTTCTCCAACCAATCTATTTACATTAGTGTGTAATACTAATAAATCAAGTGCATTTACGCTCACTAGCTTTCATCTCCTCATTATTGCTTTTCAAATTATTAAGTATGAATTAAAAAACATCCGTTCAAACAAAATCTCTATATTCTAATTAGATTTATATAGATTATACACTTTAAAATTGATTCTTGATGCAAATAAATGCGCCTCTCATAGCATAAAAACTAGTACGTTTTGAATTTTATGATTCATTGATAATAGTACCAGTTAAAAGAATTAAGATCGTAATTACCCTCTTAAAATTCAAGAATATATTTTCTTAATCTATCAGCAAGAGGTTAAATGTCAAAGTGTTTTTTAATAACATCTAAAACGCTTTTTCATAATAATGTTAAATCATTAGAATGTATAATGATTACAATTAATAAAAATAGATAAAATGAAATAATGTTCCAAATACTTATTATTATTTATCACAAATTACGTGATGCCCTCTACAACACTAAATCAAGAATGATATTTATTTTATATACTGTTTCCTTACCCACATTATCCTGTTTAGTCATATTTAAAACACTAGTCTTGAATATTATATTTACCAAAAACACTAAAACATTTAAAAATAGCACTATTTATTTACTTTGTTCTTTTATAGCATCGTTTATGTTTATTTTCTTGAATTCAGAAAATAGTATGGAGATGATAATTCAATGTAGATATATTTGAAGTATACTTTAGTGTAAATTGCATTGGCGAAATTGGTAAAAGAACTGGTTGATTATATAGTGGAGTTACACTTCATGAAAAAAACAAGAACTAAAACAGTCACTAGGTGTGAATGTTTTCAAAGATAGCTCTGTTACTACTAAAAAAAGAAGCCTACACTTCAAGAGTTAGACCTTAAATCAAGAAATATTATTCAAGATCAATGAATTCCCTACCTTATTAGTTTTAACAATATTTATTCTCATAGAGTTTGTACAATTAAATGTAGACGATTCAAATACTTATAAGCAAAAAAAACAGCAGTAAGATATTTTTCAATCAGAAAATATCTTACTGCTGTTTTTTATATTGCTCATCAACTATTTTAAATTAATTATTAAAACACCAATTAATCAGCTAAAAAATGCTTTGCTAAATATTTTGCTGCGCCATCCTCTTCATTCGTATATGCCGTTACATCTGAAGTTAATGCTTGGATTTCAGGGCGTGCATTTTTCATTGCGACTGTGTAATGGCCAAATTCAAACATTGCTCTATCATTGTCGCTATCTCCAATAACTAACGTTTCTTCTTGATTGATGCCAAAATGTTCAATCATTTCTTTAATGCCTGTACCTTTATCAGTTTGATAAGCCATTGTTTCCGCATTAAATCTTGATGAATTTGAAACACTAATCTGTAGTTGCACATGATTTTGCTTTAATTCATCTCTAAATGCTGTTATTTTTTCTAAATTAGAAC